>Ga0209700_101541_pt1 | contig 47851 bp, 39 predicted proteins | sample SiratroredBW_FD_187528 | JGI IMG/M metagenome (GOLD analysis project Ga0209700, IMG submission 187528) | Root nodule microbial communities of legume samples collected from California, USA - Siratro red BW (SPAdes) (version 2) | ecosystem: Host-associated > Plants > Roots > Nodule | place: USA...
TTTTGATTTGTATTTTTGAAAGTTTATGTTTGAAAATAAGGTAATTGAATGGTGTCAGTGCCAGGTTTAAAGCCTGGGCTTTTGAGATACAATGCCAGGTTTAAAGCCTGGGCTTTGAGAAACGGTGTCAGGTTTAAAGCCTAGGCTTTGAGGAACGGTGCCAGGTTTAAAGCCTGGGCTTTGAGGAACGGTGTCAGGTTTAAAGACTAGGCTTTAAAGAACAGTGCCAGGTTTAAAGCCTAGACTTTAAGGATTGGGGTATATATCAAATTTGGTGTTGGAAAATAACATGCAACAGTTATATGCAACATAGAATTTTTAATGAAATCATGCATGCAAAAATGGAACATGACTCAATGAAACTCAACTTGGGTTAAGGGCATTTTGGTAATTGTGTAGAGTGTGGGTGCGGAACTTAATTAATGGGGGTGTAGGAAGTAATCCCACCAATAAAAATCTCAATCTTGGGTTAAAGGCATTTTGGTAATTGTGGAGAGTGTGGGTGCGGAACTTAATTAATGGGGGTGTAGGAAGCAACCCCACCAATAAGAAACTCAATCTTGGGTTAAGGGCATTTTGGTAATTGTGGAGAGTGTGGGTGCAGAACTTAATTAATGGGGGTGTAGGAAGTAACCCCACCAATAAGAAACTCAATCTTGAATTAAGGGCATTTTGGTAATTGTGGAGAGTGTGGGTGCGGAAATTAATTAATGGGGGTGTAGGAAGTAACCCCACCAATAAGAAACTCAATCTTGGGTTAAGGGCATTTTGGTAATTGTAGAGAGTATGGGTGCGGAACTTAATTAATGGGGATGTAGGAAGTAACCCTATCAATAAGAAACTCAATCTTGGGTTAAGGGCATTTTGGTAATTGTGGAGAGTGTGGGTGCCGAACTTAATTAATGGGGGTGTAGGAAGTAACCCCACCAATCAGAAATCCAACTAGAGTTGAGGGCATTTTGGGAACTGTGAAAAATGTGGGTGCAGAACTTAATAAATGGGGGTGCAGGAAGCACCTCCACTAACTGCAACTCAGCCTAAAGCCATGGGTATTCTGGTAATTGGGGGAATAGAGGGTGCAGGCACAACCACAGGGGGTGTGTGCAGCACCCCCACTAACTAGAAACCCATCTAGGGTTTGGAAGGCACATGCTATGGAGACAATGGAGGCGGCGGCAGCCATGGTTGGCGAGGGTCAAGGTGGCTTGCGTTGGCGGTGGCCGCTACGGAAGCGGCGGCGACGGTGGAGGCCACCGACGGCGGCAGCGGAGGTCACCCATGGTGGCGGCGGAGGCCACCGACGACGGCGGCGGCGTTGTTCGGAGTAGATAAGTGGCGTTTTCATGGCCGTTTTGCGGCTGCCCGTGGTGGGGCTCACGACATTGAAGACGTGATGGAGGAGGTCGTTGGAGGGTTTATGGTGGTGTTGAAGGCGTGATACAATGGTGCAAGATAATTCTACGAGGCAAGGTACAAGACGTGTGTTGGTTGCTTGGTGCAATTTGTGATAGTATGTGTTGTATAGGAAACATAATGCAAAGATGGTGCAAGGGAGAAACATAAACACAGAAATGTAGTGGAACATGCGTTCATGGAGATGGAGATGTATGTTGATCAAATAGGAATAATTGGGGATGCTTTTTATTTTATGCAGTAAAACTTAAAACAAGTAAAAAGAAAAATATACCTGATGCTTTCCCTTAGTCTCTTCCTCTCTCTGTCAGGAGTAATTCTTCTTTCCTTCTCTCGTGTCTTTCTTGCTCTTCTCAAAAAATTTTCTCTTCTTTTTTGTTCTCCTCCTTTTCTTCCTTTTTTTAATATATCTCTTTTTCTTTTTTATATTATTTTAATTGATATTTTTTTGAGAAACCAGTAGTTCAGTTCAGAGAGGCTACCACTCTTTGACTTATTCATATTTATTATTTTATTATTTTTTTAAAATTAATATTAAAAATGAATCTACCCAAGAATAAGACTTAAAACACTTTTCAACGGTAAAAAACCATTATTTATTATTAATTTTATTTTTAATTAAGTGAAGAACATGGGTTGTTATCTGAGTGGTTTAAAAATTATTATTTACAAATATTTATTTATTTTTAAAAAACAATACGTGGAGTTAAGGAGTGAAAACATGGGAGTCTACTGCCATTGACTCATTCTTTTTATTATTATTTTAATATTATTATTTTTTATTTATTTATTTATTTTTTAAAACTTGTAAATCAAGTTTGGAAGCAGTTATTTTTATTGTTATATTTGTTTTTATTATTATTTATTTTATTATTTTTTTTAAATTTTCAGATTGTGTTGTTTTAATTTAGATATTTTTGTTATTTTCTTATTATTTTTGTTTTTTTATTATTAATTATTTATTTTATTTTATTTTATTTTTTAAAATCACCACGTTTTCTTTTGTTTTGTAACGGAAAAATTCAAATTTTATTATTATTATTTCAAGAAAACTTAAAATAATAAATATATATTTTATATTATTATTTATTTTTTCTTTATTCATTTTTATCATTATGCTTTAATTTAAAATATTATCCGGACAAAACCGAGTGTTGACAACCACCATCTACTGGATTATCTTCTTTATGTTTTTGTTCGCTGTCTTGACTGCCCCATTCATTTTTGGGCAATAAGGAGAAGAATTATGATGGTGAATCTTGAATTCCTCACACAACTCTGTCATCACTTTGTTGTTCAAATTTGTGCCATTGTTAGTAATGATTCTGCTAGGCAATCCATACCTACATATCAATTCTCTTCTTATGAACTTCTCTATTACTTTACTTGTAACATTGGCATAAGAGGCAGCTTCCACCCACTTGGTAAAATAGTCGATCGCTACAAGGATGAAATGATGTTTGTTTGACGCTTTTGGCTCTATCGCTCCAATGATGTATATACCCCACATAGAGAAAGGCCATGGTGCAGTTAAAACATTCAAAGTTGTTGGCGAGATGTTAACATTGTTTGCATATAACTGACATTTGGCACTTTCTAACATGTACGCAACAGTCATTCTCCATGGTTAACCAGAAGTAGCCGACTCTCAGGATTTTTCTGGCCATGGAATGGCCATTCATGTGGGTTCCAAAAGCTCCCTCATGAATCTCCTTTAGGATTAACTCTGCTTCTTTCGCGTCAACACATCTAAGAAGCACCATGTCATCTCTTTTGTACATGACATCTCCATTTAACACGACGCTCGAGCCCAGCCTTCTCAGCATTCGTTTATCATTTTCGGAGGTGGTTTCATGGTATTCTCGACTTTTGATATATTGCTTGATATCAAAATACCAAGGTTTGTCGTTTGACTCTTCTTTGATGAAATGACAATAAGCCGGATGTCCATGGCTCTTCATTTTGATCATTGGTAGCTCTCCCTCTTGGTTTTGCTGAAACATGGAAGATAGAGTAGCGAGAGCATCAGCTAACTGGTTATCTTCTCGCGGAATGTGGTGGAATGTTATGGCATTAAAATACTCCACCAATCCCTTAATATATGCTTGATAAGGAATCAATTTTTGATCCCCAGTCTCCCACTCTCCCTTTATCTGGTGTATTACCAGTGCCGAATCACCATATACGCTTAAGGATTTTGCCTTAAATTCTATGGTTGCCTGAATTCCCATAGCACAAGCCTTGTATTCTGCCATGTTATTGGTGCAATCAAAGCATGGTCTCGCCGTCATTGGTATATACTCTTTTCGGGAGAAATAATCACTACTCCTATACCATGGCCTAGTGCATTAGACATTCCATCAAAGAATACGATCCAACTATTTTCATCACCATTATCCCTGATTGTAGCGAACAAAGCAAAAATATCCCCATCTGGAAACTCGGGTTACATTGATTGGTAATCTTCAATGGGTTGATAGGCTAGGTAATCTGCTAGAGCACTACCTTTGATGGCTTTTTGAGTGACATACAATATGTCATATTCGGATAACAACATTTGCCATCGGGCTATTCTTCCTGTGAAAGCAGACTTTTCAAAAATGTACTTGATGGGATCCATTTTGGATATCAACCAAGTTGTATGGCTCAACATGTACTACCTTAACCAACAAGTTGCCTAAGCCAAAGCACAACAAGTCCACTCTAGAGAGGAATAACGTCGCTCACAATCGGTGAACCTCTTGCTTAGATAATAAATGGCATGCTCTTTCCTGCCAGTTTCATCGTGTTGAGCCAGAACACAACCCATTGATTCATCTAGTACTGTCAGGTATAAAATGAGAGGTCTCCCAGGAACTGACGGATGCAGTACTGGAGGCTCCTGCAAATATAGCTTGATTTTATCAAAAGCTATCTGACAGTCTTCATTCCATTCCATGACTTGGGTTTTGCGCAACAATTTGAATATCGGCTCACAAGTGGTAGTTAATTGGGAGATAAATCTAGCGATGTAGTTCAACCACCCCAAAAAGCCCTGAACTTCTTTTCCTGTGCTCGGATGTGGCATTTCTAATATTGCACGCACCTTGTCCGGATCTACCTCTATCCCTTTCTAGTTGACAATGAAGCCTAGTAGTTTTCCGTATTTCACGCCGAAGGTGCATTTAGTTGGGTTTGCCTGAGCTTGAATTTCCTCAACCTCTCAAATAGTTTCTTCAAATTGATAAGGTGTTCCTCCTCAGATCCAGATTTGGCGATCATGTCGTCGACATTTGCTTTTTCCATGGTGACTCTATTTCTGTGACCTTTGTCATTTCTTAGCTCCAGCGGCGTAAAGAGACGACCGCTCCTAGTCATTCCCCCTATACCTGCAATGTTAACAACAAGTTCCTCGACATCGCAAGTCACCCTTATCTATCTTTGTTCTTGTTCACTCCTTAGCATATTGGTGCCATATCTCCAGGGCACTGCTTTCTCACTCTCGTAAAGGAAAGGGGATGGAGCCTGTATAACAATTGGTTGTCGTCCTGACGGCACGAATGAGGTTTTAGTGAAATGTATCACTAGCGGTTTAGGCTCAGCCAAGCAAGGTTCCTCGCCTGTCAGTGTACATACTTCTGCTTCTTTATTTTTGTGACAAACTTGTAGGATGTGCCAATCAATTAGGTCTTGCAATAATTCTTTAAATTCAGAACATTCATTAATAGCATGTTGAGCGCCTGGGTGAAAACTGCATGTTCCCTCTTGCTGGTATTCAACTTTTAGCAGGCCAACTTGACAAAGCGCCGTGAATACATCTTCCATGGAACCTTTAATCTTGTCAACTTTTCTCACCAAGCCAAATCCCTCCTCTTCCATGATGACATTCGTTGAAGCACTTGCGTGTCCCGACAATGCATTGTTCTCAATACTAGGTTTATCTTCTTGGAAGGTCAGCCATCCAGAGTCGATTAACGATTGCACCTTAAACTTGAATGTCTTACAGTCTTCAGTTGAATGGCCAACTGGTAATCACACTTGGCATTTGCATTGTAATTCTTAGGATAAGGCAGTTACAAGGGTCTCATGGGGCATACCGCGACTAGCGCCTTGCGGAGTAGAGTTGGCAAGAGATCCGTGTAAGATATCAGAATTGGAGTGAATTGAACAAAACTCCTATCCTGGCATTCTTTCAGAGCATAATTCTAGCTCAGCCCCTGGTTAGGGATAAAACCCATTTCATTCTTCCAACCTTGCTTGGGCTGATAGGCATTGCCAGGCATAGGTTGAGCTCGATACAGAGGCTGTGGTCGAGGGAAGCTTGCTTGACTTGTTGACACGTTTGTCGCGATGTACGTTGGATGAGCCTGAGGTTGCAGATAGTTGGGTCTATAACGAGGTGAAGGGTGATTTTCCCAATAAGGAGTAGCAGTGGCTGCCTGAACCTCTCCTTCTTTTCTCTTGCCTGTATTGAACCCGGGTTTCCTGGAATTTGCAACTGCGAGCGGGTCATGTGCAATTTTTCCACTTTTCAACCCGAATTCAATTATGTCTCCAATGACGATGATGTCAACAAAGCTGGAAGAAACGCTGCCTAACATATGTTCATAGAAAGGAGATTGCAAAGTGTTTGTGAACATGGCCATCATTTCTCTGTCATGTAACGGTGGTTCTACCTGAGCAGCCAAATCTCTCCACCTTTGAGCATATTCTTTGAAGGTCTCAGAACCCTTCTACGACATATTCTGCAGTTGTAACCTATCGGGAGCCATGTCAACATTGTACTTATACTGATTTAGGAATGCGTCCACCAAGTCTCTCCATGAGCGAATGCGTGCTGGCTCAAGATGCATGTACCAATTCAAAGTTGTGTCGGCTAAACTATCCTGAAAGAAGTGAACTAGTAGTTTTTTGTCATGCGCGTAGGCAGCCATCTTCCTACAGTACATTGTCAGGTGGTTTTTAGGGCAAGAAGTGCCCTTATACTTTTCAAACTCTGGCACTTTGAACTTAGGGGGAATTATCACATCTGATACCAAGCACAAATACGTTACATCCCCAAATCCATGGTGGCCTCTGCCTTCTACGGCTCTGAGCCTCTCTTCAAGAGTTTACAATTTACTTTTTGCTTCCTCTGTCTCAAAGGCTACCCTTCTTCCATGAGCGTGTTTTGTAAGGGTGTCGCGGAATGTTTGTCGTTATTACGCTTATATGTTTTTAATTATTTTAAAGAATGAATTAGGACAAGAAAGAAAAAGAAGAAAAAGGAAAACTAAATGTAAATTAAACAAACATAAATTATAGAATTGCATGATGTCATAAAAAGTATATGGAAATCAACATAAGTCTGATATTGATAGAGAAATCTAAATTGCTTGACCGATACAGTCATTACAATCTTCTTAATGAAATAACTATCCATCTCTAGCACGAGCAATCATACTTTTCATCTCTGCCACCAATCTTTTACAGTGCTCTTAAAAATCTTGACTTCACTTGGTGGGTTGAAAAAGAACACCAACGACTCAGCCTCAGATAGCATTCGTGGGACCCTATCAATTGCCCCATTAGCCAGAGCAACGAATTGAGAGAAACAGTTCCTCCAATGCACTGCCATTCTCTCTTGTTCGGCCATATGACCTTCTATTTGGGCTAACATGGTCTGATACTGCTCCTCCGCTTCAATTCGTTGTCGATGGTCTTCCCTTACCCGTTCCTCACATTCTATCATCATTTCTTTCATCTGTTGTTCCATGCCGTTAACTTCAACTTGGAGATCATGCAACCTTCTCAATGCCTCTTGTTTTTTCTCTCTTGATGTCTTCATACAAACTCTTCCATTGGCTCTCTGCAGATGAGGCTATGTCCCGCTCTTGAGCCCTCATGGACAGCTCTTCGTAAACTTTTGTTTTTTCTTCATAATCCTTCTTCAGATCCACAAAGTTATGGCGGAGGCTTTGGAAATCATCAACCACTTTCGCATTTGTCCTTTTCAACCTTTCAATCTCTTCTTTTAATCGCTTGACCTCTTCTGAATCGGTATCTGGCCTTTGTTCTTCGTTTATCAAGCTAGAGGAATCCAACCTGAAAGGCAATTTAACTTTTTTGACCCTATCTGCGATCCATTGGGGGTAAGGGATTTCTCTATTGATCGTCCACGATCTGGAGTCCCTATCCATGCAAACCACACTCTTCCAAGCGCTTCTGACCTGCTGTAAGACCTTAGTAGCATCGCCATCCTCGTAAATAGAACAACAAAGCGGTCAGAGAAGCAGGTGTTGGGGCTCCTCTTATCAGATATCCAAATTGACGTGGGCTAGTACTGGGCTGTAGTTGATGCAGCATCTAGTCCCCACAAGCGGCACATTCGGATATTTTCTGTAATAGTAAATAAGGCGTGATCTCAGCTGCCACGAGGGTTGCCATTGAATCTTTATCTCGTTCAGACCAGCAAAGAATTCTCTCCATTCTCTCGCTCCTTTCACTTCAGGCCCTCGCCTTGTTACCAACTCAACTGGGCATGTAATGCCAATCATTCTCTCCCCAATGCGGGAAACCAACCAGACATAAAGAGCAGGTATGCAACATAACATCTTTCTATTTCTCCATTCGTGGCACGAATCAAGTGTCGTGTAGGTGTCAGCCAAGATTGATGGAACAGGATTCTCAGCTTGGGTTTTCACGGCAACAAACACATGGATCGCGTCATATCCCACAAAATCCTCTTGATTAGGAAATATCAAGACACCATAAACAACTAAGGCAAGGACATCCACGAACTTTTCCTAGTCTCCTTTGTCAACCAGTTGGTAAAGATACGTCTCCAAATATCTCTGAGGGAACCCTTTGACACCTTTTCTAGTGACAAACTTGCTTTCCAACTCTCTCGGGTGTATCTTCATAATCCCAACTAATGTGGGGATAGAAGCATTTGCTCAAGGTGTTTGTATGGGACGCTTCCTTCTAATGGCACGTCTAGAATCTGCTCAAACACTTCTAATGTTGGCACCAACTGTAAGTCTTGAAAGGTGAAACACCTCAGTGGCGGGTCATAGTATCGTGTTAGAGCGGTGACAGCGGGTATCTGAACCTCCACCTCTAATAATCCCAGTAGATTCCCATATCTTTTCCTAAAAGTCCTTTTCTGGATCAGTCCAAGCTTTTGTCCTAAGTCCCTAAGGTCGGTCAACTTGTTCTCTATTACTCGAACATGTATCTTCTTTCTCAGACCTCCCAACTCAGAATTCCCTTCAATTTCAGACCTCATGTTAACCTCCATGATGGTATGCACACAATTTTATAATTTCTCTGCTTTATAAAAAGAACTAAATGAGGCGACATGAAATGCATGAAATGCGTTGGTGGAGAAAAGCATGAGTTATGAATACAAATATGCAATGCGCATGTTACAACAACAAAGAAGTCAGTGGAAGGTTGAAACACACAAACATCTCCGTTAGTTCCCTAAACAAGGTTTAGCCCGACGACGCTTAAGAGCTAAGCTCGTAAATACACGCTCTCACAAGGTAACTCCTAATACCTAGGGGTTCAAGGCCACTAGAGCTATGGCTTACTTCACCACATTACTCACAGCAGCTGGTAAACAACTTGCTTATGAGCATGTGTATAAAGCAAACAAACTCTAGCTGAGGTTCTCACAAAAACTGAGAAAGGAAGTACATCCTGTCAGTATTGCTACGCAACCTCTTTTTATTTTTAAGCTCAGTTAGACCCGGGTTTAGGGCCCCACTCATGATATCAAATTATGACGTGTGTGTGTGAAGAGAGAATTATACATACAACCCCCACCTGAAAACAACCAGAAAAGTCCCAAGCAGGTATATAACAGATATAACATATAAGGCATGTCATCTATCCTAGGGTTCAATATTCTAGCAACAACAAGCGGAAAACATACATACACGAAGAAAGACGAAAGATAAACATTCAAAAAAAACACACTCATTTTTACTTATTTAATTAGATTGGCCTAACTCTCAAAAAGTCCCTAGTGGAGTCGCCATCTGCCGCAACCGGGATCACGACAGGGACGACAATCCGAAAAGAAAATACATAATTGTTTATTTTGATTTTTTGAAAATTTTAGAAAAAGAAGTCGCCACCATAGTTTTTATGGAAAACTATGGAAAAACCAAAAAGATGAGGATAAGGCTAGTTTGCGAAAATCAGGTCTAGATCCGGGAGTCGGTTACGTGTGGGGAAGGTGTTAGCATCCCCACAATGCGCGTTCTATGACGATACCTTTAATTAAATAAGTAAAATGAGTGTATTTTTTTAAAATGTTTATTTTCCCAAATAATAGAAATAAAAGCAAATAAGAACAAAATAATGATTTTTAAGTTAAAGGACCCGACAAGGATCAACCTTGCTCCTACGTATTTCTATTATTGATAGAAAATCAGGGCTACGTAGTTCTTTGATAGAAAACTGTTGGTTTGTGTGTTTGATATTTTTTAATCTCTTAAAAGTTTTATATTTTTTTTATATTTTAGAAAATTTTATATTTTTAAAATTTTAAGGTTCGCTAATTTCGAAAGTTTCGGATTAAAACTTGAACGTCTTCGTGAGGCAAATTAACTTTCGATTAAGCAACGTATGATGCGAGCGATCAATTGGATGTTTAACTGAAATAAGTGACTACTAAAGTTGCAATTGTACCAAAAGAGAAAAAAAGTATTAATTGAGTCAAAGATTTAACTCAACCTTCCGCTGCATTAGCCATTAAGTGGTGCCACATGAAAAAAGATTGGGTTATATATGCTTAGAACCGAAAAAATAAAATAAAATAAGATGCCACACGTGTATTCGGTCCAAATGAATAAAAAGAATGGCAAGGTTTTAGTACTGCACATATTCAATGCCAAATTCAAAAAGGAGAGGGAGAAAATAAAATAAAATAAATAAAAGTTGATTCAAAAGGCCTAATACGCAAGACATATTTCATTATTCACTTTTTTTTTATTCCACTTTTTTTCTACATCTCTCTCACTTCTCCCATTCAATTTAATCAAATTATTACCCATGCAAAGGAGAATAGCCGAGCTCAATTAAATTGCAACCCCTTTTTTTATATTTTTTTTTACTGCTGTTATATTATGGGCTGGCCCAAAAATTATCATAACACTATTACATTATTACAACCCCCACTCTATGTTGCCAATCACCATAGCTTGTCACTTTCTTTTTGCTTCAGAATTTTTCTTCAAATGCTTAAAGATTGGGCCGAGCCCAACTAATGAAAACACACATCTTAAATTATTAACCTTAAAAAGAATCTAACGAAAAAGGCACAAGCAGTTTTGGGTTCTTTGAGCAGTTCAAGCGGTAGTGAGATTGGGTTGTTTGGTGGCTTGAGTGGTGAAGAAAATGGTGACATAGGGGAGGTGAGGCGCGGTGAAGTGTCTCAGTTTTTAGCTTCTATGGTGTAGCGGTTTGTTTGGGGCGTAGGGAAGGAGTGGAGATCGTGCCCGAAACGCTCATGGACGACATTTATGGTCTTGAATTTGCCAGGGATTGGAGGTAGGGCGTCATCTTCCAGGGGCGGTATTTTGTTGATTAAAAGAGGGGATCTTGATTACTGTGGGTATTTGGTGACTTGCAAAAGCAAAAGGGGTGAGGGCAGTGTGGTAGTTGTAAGAAAAATGGAGAGAAACAGAAAATGGCAAGGTTCTTTTAGTTGTTTTTGGTTTGATTGAGGTTGTTTTGGCACGGCAAGTTAGAGGCTATTGCGTTGAGGCAGAGCATTGAGGGAGTTTAAAGGAGGTTTTGGTGTCTTGTGTGCGTGAGTAGCACAATGACTTGGGGATGATGGTTCAGATGTGGCAGTTTTGTAATTTTTTTTTAGTTTCAAGCACTATTTTATTACTTCAACTAACCTTTTTATTTGTTGCTTTACTTGATGAATGGTGATGAGCAGGTTCAAGGAAAGGATGGTGAATGCATGATGTATGTTTAATAATAACAAAACAAATGAAAAGGACTGCAAAAGACATAAACAAAAACAAGAAACGGGGTAAGGAAGTAAACCTTCTCTTCTTGATTTGCTTTATAAACAGCTTCCCTTTATTTCTTTCTCCTACTGCATCCTCTTGACCGGTGAGAAATGTGTATATGTTTCGTTTCCTTCTTACGAGTAGGAACCAAAACGAGAAGCAATGCTTTGTAGGTTTTCAAGTTCGGGAACACCCCCAGCTTGCCTATATTCCTCAGCCGAAGAAAGACAAAAAGAGTCTGCAGAGTTGACTTGGTCTTATGTTTGGAGAAAACAAATTTTACTAAAAACAAGTGATGTTTGGTAGGAGGAATTTAGTTAGAAAGGGGCAATTTTGATTGTAGAAGAAAGCAGTAGTGATAGCAACATTACAAGGAAGCAGTGAAGCATTGTAGAGGAGAGAAGCAGGCGAAAGCATTAAACATAATTTGGAGTTTTTCTGAAATAAGGATGGTGCAGCCTGCAGGAAAAAAAATCCACTGATCCTAGGCAAAGAAAGAGACTCCTCCGAATTCAAAATTTTTTCCTTTTTTATTGTATAATATTTAATTTTTCATAAAAGAAAATGTAAAATAAAATTGCATAAGAAAAGGAAATATGCTTCTTTTTTTTTTGGATTGATTTTGATAAAGAAGGTAAAATCTAAGAATGAGATAAAAACAATCTTACACAATGAAGATTATATTTTTTTTTTCCTTTTATTATTTTTACTTTTCCTAAGATGAGAAAGATATAAAAATTAAACCATATTTTTATTCAATAACGAAAATAAGAGAAAAACAAAATAAACATTTTTTAAAAATGAATGAAAATAAGAACATAATCTAAAATTTTAACTAAAGAGATTTTTATTATTATAAATATTGGGGAAATTATTAAATAAATGCGGATAAAATTAGGTGTTAACAGTAAATTCCCAACAGAGGTTGATGGTGCATCTCTGTTGACAGCAGATGTAGGAATGGGTGTACCTCTAGCAGAGGTTGATGGTGCATCTCTTTTGACAGCATATGTAGGAATGGGTGTACCTCCTGAGCTTGAGGCAAGTGTGCGTGTTGCTGAAATAGTAGCATCAGTGGACTATGTGGGTCCTACAAAAGTGAACTGTGTGGGTCCCATAGCAGTGGAATGTGTGGGTCCCACAGTATTTGTCTCTGCCAATAAATTATAATATTGTTGAGTGTATTCAGTTGGAGGCTCTTCTATGTTACTTGACTGTGCTCCTTGAAGGGCTTCATGTTGCCAGAGAGCACTACACACCATCTCTTCCATTATCCTAAATTGATCAATTTCAGTCATATATACATATGAACTTAGGCCAGAAATACAATTATCACCAACGTTGAAATTAACATCCCCCATATCTTCACCATGATCAGTCCAAATCCAATAGTTAGGTTTGAACCCCTTTTTGTATTGGTGACTTGGACGATTTCATCCTTCAGAATCCTTGTACCATCACATTTAAGACATGGACATCTAATCCCTCCATCAAGTTCATAATATTTATATTGTCTTGCTTTTTGGATGAACTCTTCAACCCTTATTACAAACGATTCCTTCAAACCTCTTCGCCCACTATAACATCTATTGTACATCCATCTGCGGTCCAATGGAATTTGATCCATCTTCAAGAAGTGTTTATATGAGGGCAGGATGGTCACCGGTACAACAAAACACAAAAAATAATTCTGCTACAAGAAAGATCCAACTGTATAGGAAGGGCACATTATAAGAAAGTATGAAGGAATCCATCTCCTAAAAATGGCATGGTGTTATAGGTTATTTTCAACAAAACTTCTTTTATAGGTACAACAAAACTACTATCGCTATTACAACACACATACATACATATATGCATAAGCATAACATAAATATTACTGATACATATATGTATAAGCATTATATAAATATTACTACAGCACACATACAAACAACATCCGTACCTGGGAAAGAGTAAAGAAGTTTCCTGCTAAAGGTTGGGATATTGGCAGTCATTATCATAACACAAACACAACACAACTTTAGTTTCTCTTCAACCTCCTTCCTTGCTTTGTCTTCACACTTGTTAGAGGTAGTTAAGTAAGTAGGTAGTCAAAGGAACAAAACTGCATTGAGTGTATAATAATGGAACTACATGACGTGACTACTTACTCAGCACCCTGCACCTTAAGAAAAATCAAAACAAAACAAAAGAAAGGTTATGTATTGTAAAACAATCCACAATCAAGATAGGAAATTCTGGATTGGAGTTGCTGCTTTAGGATTGTAAAAGGTAAGCTTTATCCATCTCACCCTTAGTTAAATAATACATTTCTGAATCCATTGACGAAGCTTCTGCATTTTAAAATCTGAAAATCTCTCACAAACCCTCCAATTTACTGAGCAACAACACAAAAACCATCGATTAAAATCGCCGCTCTTCTGCTGTTCAAAATCATTCACCAACTAAGTACCCTAAAATTCAGCTGCTGTATATATACGAAATCAATTACCAACGAATTTACGAACAGAAGTTAAAAAATAATTTATCCACGAAATTTATCGACGGATTACCGACAGAATAATTTACCGATGGAATTTACCGATGAATTATCAACGGAATAATTTACCGATAGATTTATCAACGAAAGTGAAAAAAATAATTTATCAACAGAACTTACTAACGGATTTTTCGACAAAAGTTAAAAAATAATTTACCAACAGAATTTATCGACGGATTTATTTATATTTCGTCGATAAAAGAAGCCGCCTTTACTGACTGTCTTTTCCGTCAATGGTTTCGTTGGTAATTTTAATATTATAGAGGAATTTTGATCCATTCGTATTTATCCATCGGTATACGTCACTTTTCTTGTAGTGTTCGCCTCCCTACGTCGTGTGCGTCTCACCTCGCGCTGTCACACGCGTTTCATTAAATCGTTGCAGCACGCAGGATCTCGCCTTGCGTTGTCGCATCGTTGCCATCCCATTGTCGTCGTCTCGTCGTTGCCACCTCTCTGCGTAAGTGTTGAAGGTCGTCGTCGTCATTGGAATGGAAACTCCTCCACTCGCGTGCTGTCGTTCGCGAGTCGTGCTTCAAATTAAAAAGTTAATAGTTTTTCTTTGTTATACTTTTATATAATTTAGAGTGTGGTTGGGTAGAAATAGATATAATTTTGAAATTGTAGTTTTCTACTGTAGTTTTATTTTAGAGATTTAGTGGAGATTTTTGGGTTTACTTCTTATGCTTATTTTTGACTTATTCCCCATTGCTCCTCTAGTTCCTCTGGTCTTAACCCCACACAACCCTAAAAGACCTTATGATCTTTATGTGTGTGTGTATTGGGTGTTGATTTTAGAGGCTTGTCAAGTCTAATTGTTGCTTGTTTTTCATTAGTGTCTTGAGAGTATATATATACAATAACCTAGACACTTGATAGATACAGTAATACAATGCACCTTGTGAGATTCTATTGATTTTGATCACCTCTTTAGCTAATTGATATTCTTGCTATGCTTTGAATTACTTGGATGATGTTCATAGATACCTTTTATAATAATAATAATAATCAAAATAATGTTAATAATAATATTCAAGATAATAACAATAATATTATTATACTAATAGTATTATTAATTATAATGACAAGTTTATTAAAAATATTAATAATATCAATAATAGTAAAATTATTAGTAATAATATTCATAATAATAATAACAATATTAAGAATAGTAATAATAATATTAATAATATTAAAAGTAATAATAATATCAATAATATTAATAATAATATTAATAGAAATAATAATAATAATAATAATATTTACGATAATAATTAATATTATTAGTAATATTCATGACAATAATCATATTATTATATTATTAATAAAAGTATTAATAATAGTATCAATAATATTAATAATAATATTGTTAATGTTAATAACAATATTAATAATGATAATAATAATAATAATGTTAATACTAATAACAACAACAACAACAACAATAGTAATAATAATAATAATAATAATGTGGATATTTAGATTACATACGAATTAAATCCATATGTAATATCCTGAATGTAAATCCATATGTAATGTTGACTTTATATTCAAATTTGAATCTGTATGTAATTTCGTATGTAGCGCTGATTTTATGTGTGGATTATATTGTCTACGAATTTACATATGGATTAAATATGTACGTAATACCTTGTATGTAAATTCATAGGTAAAAATTTATATGTAATATTGATTTTACATATAGATGTAAATTTGTATGTAATTATGTATGTATTGTTGATTTTATATACGAATATGAATTCGTATGTAAAATTCCGTAAGTAATGTAAATTTTAAATACAAATTTTCATTCATTTGTAATTTTAGTAGGTAATTCACAATTTTTTTGTGGTGGATTAAAACAATAGAATGAGCAGCACATGGAATCCAACATAAACACGCTCTTTTTTGCATCAATAATTGTCTAACTGCCTTGAAATTTGCAGCAGCATTATACTAACAGTAACTCCCTACACTACATTCTCCTCTGCATCAAATTCTACAACATCATCTAACATTTTAAATACTTTATCAGCAGTTTTTGCAATATCTGAGGTATCTAATGAATACCAAAACACGGTACCTCTAAGACTGTTCACCAAAAAATTACAAATTGAAATTCTTTTCTTATGCGTCCATCCATAAGACATAATTGTGCAACTTGTTCTCTTCCACTCATCCTTGTACTCTTAAAGGAGTACATCTGTTTTGTCCATTGCTTTTGTTCCAAAAGTTTCTCTCTAATATCGTGATATGATGGAGTTTTATGGCCAACACCATATCTCGCAATCATGTTTAAATCTGAAAATTCCTCCATTAAAAATCTTTGAGCAGTAGTTACATTTTACTTCTTTTTCATTTCTTAAAACATCAGTTCCATACTTCTGTTCAATATTTGTTCTATTTCCCGCAACATTTTTACTTCAAGGTGGAAGAGGGACTAATGTACCACCAATAGAATTTGAGCCACTCCGAGATATCATAAGCAATCATCTACCTTTTGCCTCAACATTTTTTTTGTTTTTTTCTTTTTCTTTTTTTTTGTTTTTTTTAATTTTTTTCGTATTTTTCAAATTTTTTCCTTTTTTTTAACATTTTTTTTGACAAAAATAAGAACAATATATATGAACAAATAATATAAAAACCCTAAACCAATTAGCCAGAAACATCATCCAATGAAGCACACACACCTCCACACTTATTGAAGAACTTATTCCCAAAACAATTTCAAAGCTCCCAAATTCCATAAGGTTAAGGTAATCATTATTTAATCATTACCTTTCACTTAAGGCTTGTAATGAGCTTCAAAACAAAAAAAGGGAATGTAGGCTCAACAAAGGTAATCAAAGGAAATAATGCAAGATGATATTCAGAACAAAAATGCCTTAATCATCTCAAAACTTGTGTGTGAACTGAGTTGTATCAAAAAGAGTCAAGCCAAGGCCATCGTGCAAGCAATCAATAGGCATATAACACAAACAAAAAATAGAGAATGGTTCAAACCTCACACAGGGTATATCTGTTATATTCAAATCAACCTCTCAAACCTCATGATTAACTTGGTTAGGAAAGAAAAAAAATGATTTCAATCCATAAAGTATCAAGCAACTCATATCCAAGAGTGAAGTATGTGTCCATTTCCTATACAAAGTCCAGAAAACTAGAGAAACATGCAAAACTATCTAGAAAATCAAAGAAACATGCAAAACTGTAAAGAAAACATAACCTTAAAACAATATTTAAACTAGGCTCCTCCCCCCCCCCCACACTTATACTACATAGTGTCCCAATGTGTTGCAAGCAGAAAAAATCATAACAATCAAATCACCAATATGATCAGACACGTGTAATAAAAGTAAGAAAGGAGAAGAAAAAGAAAACTCCTTAAGTCATGACGGAAGATGGAAGAGCAGTGGGATCAAGTAGAGAGATCTCCCCTACCACCGTATCCAGCAGAGAGGGATTGCTAAGGAATGGCTTCAGTCGATGCCTATTGACCTTAAAGCTCTTGCCTATGGACTAACTTTTGATTTCAACTGTCCCATAAGGATAAACGTTAGTAACAACAAAAGTTTTCATAGGCTTCAAAACGGATTTGCCTCAACAATTTTTATCATTTTTTTCATGGTGTTTTTTTAAATTTTTTTTTAATTTAAAAAAAATTATGCAGCAAATCCTAACAAACAGAAATTAGAGTTACTCTATAGAAACAACTTAATTAGTTGTTTCACTTGATACTCTATCCTTAACATAGAAACCGATGGTCCTCCGCAATGATGCCAAATTTGATCGAAGCTGTATCCGGTTAAATAATCTCAGTAAAGTGTAGTACTAGGAAGTGACTCCTGGGTTGTCTCCTAAGGACCTAATTCTCTGCCAAAGGAATGAAAACACACTGAACAGGGGGGGGTTAGACAGATTTCAACAAAACAGTAATTAACAAAACTTAAACCAATGATTAAAAATAGATAATCACCTTGATTTCGAATGCAGTCCAGTTATCATTGGTTTCAAAAATTTATAATGACGCTCCAACCCTTGAAACAACCTAAGTTAGTTAACTAAGCGAAAATTAATGTGAGTGTTCCTTATGCAAAACAAGCGCTCATGCCACATTCATCCCAACCCCTAAACCGCGCAACTCCCTTCACTAAGCTTGAATAGAGGCACAAGTTTGTATTTACCGAATCACTAAGCGTGAACGGTCCAGTAAAAACAGTAGGCACACAGAATGAAATCAATAGTAAAGGAGCGAAACAAATAAGCATAGAACCTCAAACTTTTTCCACAATCTCAATCAAGGGCATAACCCAAAAGGATTAGCCTTCCATAAAAGCGAATAAACAAAGTGAGATGAAGAAGGAACGAGAACTAAATAGAAAATGAAATTAAATATATAACAAAATTTAATTGAAACAAAATCGAATGTAATTGCAGAGAGAAAACAAATTGATTTCCAAAGCCGAGAGTCTCCAATGTATCGAACTCTTTTGGCTTCACCTCCTTTCATAGATGGCTAAACCTAGGTCAGTCCTGAACACTAAACCTAATGGGCCAAATTCTTTCTATTTGGGTACAATAAATAAAAACTGAAAATGAAAAATGATAATGTGGCAGTTCTTCTTCAATTCAGAATTAATTTTCAAGCCCAATAAAATTTCAAAGCTGCCTTGAAAACAATAATAATAATAATAATATTAGCTCAGAAATCCAAATTAAGTAAAATTACGAATTTCAGGTAAATGAAGCCCAAACAGTGAAATAAAGCAAATAATAGACAGTTAAACACAAATCACTAATAAAAATATGTACATAAAGATAAGTAAATAGGTGAAAATAATGACTCATCAGAAGGGCTAGTCATAAAATTCTTCAACATGGTGGGGACAGACTTGACTCGTACTAGTTAAAGTGTTGCCCCTTTGTTGTTGCATCATCATGGCTTGTTGTTACTGCATCAACTTTAATGTATCCTCAAGATGTATAGCCCTTTGATTTTCTAAGTCAACTTTTGCATTTGTTTGTTGGACTTGTTGACGAAGTCGTTAATTCTCATCCAAGTGATTAGTGTAATCAATGGTAAAAGCAAGTAATAAGGGAAGAGTCAGTGATGCCAGTCCTTGACAGATGTTAGGAGTAGTTTGTAATACCATAAACTCTGTTTCTACTCTTTCCTCTAACAACATCTTCCAGACATTGAAACTTTGTTGTTGCATTTATTTAGTGTATATTAGAAGTTGATTCTTCAAAATTATCTAATTTTTTGATCCTCAACCGCTCCTGGTAGGTTTCCTACATGGTTATTGAGAGTTAAAAATGTTAGGAAATTAGGTACAAAATATAAATGCTAATTAACAAAAATTTAAAGCAATAACTTACATAAGTCTCACGAGAATGACTATCAACCCAACTACCATTCTTTTTGGTGTGGGTGGGCACAAATCATTCATCAGGTTCAACCAGGCGACCATATTGATAACATTTATTTTTATCTTATTTTGGACCTAATTTTTTCTATTAAATCAACTCTTTCTAAACTTGAAACCTACTTTTTTCCTTATTTTATTTGGTTTTTATTAATAAATTGATTACTTTTGTATGAGAATGGTAAATTACACTAATTTCCTTTATTTTGCTTAAAAAGATAACAGAAAACACTGGATTTAGAAAAAAAGATTGAAGCACATGAAGAAGAATACACAGAAAGCCCATAAAGGAAGACAAAGAATAAAAAGCCCATAAAGGAGAGTACATAGAAAAGTAGAAAATTCAACGCAGTCATGCCCAGTGCCATGGAAGTTGCGTCAAGCACAAGTCGTGGACCCTATAGAAGAAAGTTGAGCATGCATGAAAGACGTTCCAAAAATCTATTTAATAAGTGCTTATGTTAGCGTTTAGACTCATAGAGCCAGAAGAGAAAAATAATCAGTCTTGGACAACTACTTTAGGGTTTTTGGTGTAATCTTATTCCACTGTTCATCCTGTAAGTTTAGGGTTCCCTGTCTACTAGGAACTAAACACATTGTTGTTGGGGTTAGATGTAACCTACCAAACTCTCATGTGATGAATATAATGTGTTTATATTTATGTCTTTTCCTTTCAATGTCAGTATTTCAATTCTGTACTTAGTGTCTGTGTTATTGATTTATAACTTTACACTTTGATTATGAAAGTATTGGAAAACATTGTTTGTAATCAGGATTTAAATTGGAATACCAAATGAAAGCTTGTATCTACAAATAAAGAATTTATAATACCTTAGAAAATAGCTTTAGAATAAAAACTAACCTAGAATGCAATTTTAGAGATAAATAACATAACACCTGAATATTTTTTCTAACAGAGAAGTTTAAAAAAATTTGAAAAATAAATTATTTAGTTTTTATTTTTATAACAACCACCAACTTTATATTCTGTTTTATTTTTATAAAATCTACCAACTTTCTCTCTCTCTAAAAAGTTATTCTTCTCCTTTTCTTTGCTTTCACCTTCCTTCCTTATCAAAATGACGATTAGAGGTCACCCCTATATCCTGGCATTGAGTAGAGCAAGAATGTCCGATCAAATTCTTGGACAGAGTTAGGTTGCTAGTAATTTTTTGTTTTCGAAACTCCTTTGGGTATCTCTACTCCGTAGGGGTAAGGGAAGCTAGTTGTATGTTTTTATAGATATTGTAATTACTTGTCTTGTGAATTTGGGTAAGGAAGGCTAGTCGTATGTTTTTATAGATATTGTAATTATTTGTCTTGTGAATTTGGGTAAGGGAAGCTAGTTTCAAGTTTGAATGATTTTTTATATATATGAATTGGATAAATTTGGATGAAATTGAATGAGTGTTTATGAATGATTTGGTGTGTGATCGAGACATACTCGTGTTGAGATCATATCCTGATTTTACTAGTTATTGGAATCATAAATGAAGATGGCTATGTGGTGAGAGTCAAAGCAGGTTTATATGATTGTGCCACAGTGTGAAAAAGAACTGGTTATACCATATCATATGGATTAATAAATTCAAATGGTTGTGCTATGGTATGAAAACAAACTGGTTAGACCAGATGATGTGGGTTAATAAATTCATATGACTGCGCTATGGTGTGAAAACAAACTGGTTAGACCAGATCATGTGGGTTAAAGGGTTCATATGACTGCACTACGGTGTGAAAAAGAACGGTTAGACCAGATCATATGGATTAAGTTTATATGACTACACTATGGTGTGAAAACGAATTGGTCATACCATATCATATGGATTGACATGTTAACATGACTGTCCTGCGGTGTGAAAAAGAATCGGTTAGACCAGATCATATGGATTAACCGTGTCATAAGAGTGTGATGTGTTAATGATAATGTGGTGTCTAAGATACATTATGAAAGCTTGATTTGTTGTTGTTTGGTTGAGATAAAAATTTAATTTATGAATATTATATATATATATATATATATATATATTAAAAAAAAACTCTCTAGCTTACCCTTCTTTTTGTGTGGCGTTTGTTTTGCTTTTTTTTATCTGCAATGATCGTGTATTACACGTGAGCAAATGATTTGGCAGGTGGTGTGACTCTTTAGTGAGCTAATAGAGAAGTTTAATTTTATTTTATTTTATGATTGTACGAAGATGATTTTATTAAATTTTATGTGGAGAAGTATATTTCAAAATATATGATGAATATATGGATATTTATATTTAGGTTTGGTATATAATTTATATGCAAAATATGGGATGTTACAGTATGCGATTTTCATTGAGATTTGTGAATGGATTAGGTTGTTCTTATGAAATTTAAGTTGTGGTTACTCTTTTGCGTTATTGATTGAAATGCATTATTGTGACATATTATGTGGCGGCTTTTGGTATTAAAAGTATAACTAGGTGAAATTTTGAGCTTCAGAGTCATTCAAGTAAATACTATCACTGATTATTTATAGTTGATTTTGATTGAGTTTCTATGATGATTATTCATTTACATGCTTAAATATAATCAACACTATTTTTGTTTTATATTTATTATAGCTGGAGACAAATCGACAACCTTTTGCTTGAATAAAACATTTGTACCTTTTTTAGCCTTTAAAAGATATTGTTTTCATCATTGAAATTGTTAACTTTGTTTGACTACCTTACTTTGAGTTAGGAGAGAAAGGAGATTAGGAACCTAATATCATTCAAGTTTGGGAGAGAAGATCTAAAAATTAGTTGTGTTGAAATAGAAGAGGGTAGAAATTTTTGGAATTATTAATTGATCTAATTGCTCTCTTTGCTTGAAGTATTTTAGTTATCTAGCAAAGCCACTTTTCTTTTTAGCTCAGCCACATTACAAACCAATAAAATTCCTTGTGATATTGCTTGATTTTGATTTTTTTTTTCTTTTGAAATGAAAATAAAAGTTAAATTGTGTGGAATTAGTGGTATGTGAGAGAAAGAATCACATCCTAAGACACTAGAGTGCTTGATCGAAACATTTACTTCAGTGAGGAATAATACCTTCGGTTGTTCATTGATAATAAATTGCCATATAAGTTGAAAGATTTGAGTACCATAACTGAGATTGATGAGGTATAACTATTCCTTCATGATTTGATTTGAGGAGAAACATATCTAATTGATTTCTAATGTGATTTCTGATGTGATTAGTTAATTTGTTCTGAGTTGTATATCAGTGTTGAGTAATTGTTTATCTTTGCTAAGTCTTACCTTTACTTGAGGACAATCAAGGTTATAAGTTTTGGGGAGTTTGATAGAGTTAAATTATATGATGTTTGTGGGCTTATTTTCATAACGAAATCAAATCGTTCTAAGTTTGAAACCCATTAAATTTCCTGTTTTTATAAATAATTTATTCTTTTATAAATAAGTTATTAATTGAGTTTGTCATCAAATATTACTCTAAGTCTCGTTAGTTTTGTCAAATAAATGATAAGGAAACATTCAAGTCAATAAGAGAAAGATTGGAATCCGTGAAGAGCAAAGAAGGCAGAATTGGAATGTTAAAGCTGAATGCTGGGCCAGGTGTAAGAAACGTGGGTCGGGCGCCACTTTGCTGAACGTTCGACCAAAAGCACTGAAATTGCAACAAAATCCAATTGCATCAGATGCCACTTTGTTGGGTCGGGCACGAGCGCCGAAAAACATATTATATTTAAGAAACCTTTCACAGTAGTGTTTGGGGATCTTCGGTTAGAGATCATACAAAGTTAGAATTAGAGGCAACTTAGGGGTTTCTGGGTTTAATCAACCGTCTTCCACTATACTTATTGGTTGTTTGGTGTTCTCATGACTATGAGGAGCTAAACCCATTATTGTTAGAGTTTGACGTAATCAAATGGAACTCTCATGTAATCATATTTGGGCGTATCTTATGTTTTATCATAAATGTTTTTCTTTCAATGTATTAGTATATGAATTCTATGTTTATGCTTGTTGTGCAAATCCATAACTTGATCATTGATTCTTAAGAGTGTTGGAAAATATCTTTTGAATCTAAAACTGAATTAATTTACTAGATGAAAGCTTGTGTCTAGTAATAGGTCATGATTCATTTGTTTTCATTAAGATCCTTATTTGAATGTAAGATTTATATATATAATTGATCAAAGAATTGAAGGTTAATAGATAATCTCCATGTTCATATGCTCGGGAATCAAGTTTAAGTAATTTTGTGAATTGACATTAATTATTGATAGAAAAGAAGAAAATTCACTACAAGAAAAAAACTATTTAGAGATCACTATTTAGCTATCAAATGAAATGTTTGCTAATTGTGACCAAAATAGTCACCAAATTAAATTTTGGTTGCTAAATAACTACAAAATAAAAGTAATGATTGAATTTAGTGATCAATTAAGTCAAATAATTGGTATCTAACATTAAATACCAAAGTTTTAGTAACCTATGCCATTAGATTCTAAATTGGTATCTAATTAAGTTAGAGACTAATTTAGAATCTAATGGTATAGGTCACTAAAACCTTGGTAGCTAATGTTAGATACCCATTATTTGACTTAATTGGTCACTAAATTCAATCATTACTTCAATTTTGTAGTTATTTAGCAACCAAAATCTAATTTGTGTGACTATTTTGATCACAATTAATAATCATTTCATTTGGTAGCTAAAAATTGGTCTCTAAATAGCCTTTTTCTTGTAGTGATTGTTTTCATACATGAGAGTGATGTTTAGTGAAATCTAACACTGGCAATTTCATTTTATTAATATTTTACCCTTTTTTATGTTCTAAGTATTGATACAAAAACCCTAAAAGTATTTTTTCGTTTTACTTTTATTTTTCTACACAATATTTAAATTATGAGTTATTTCTTGAGTATAAATTTATTGTAATCATATAAATTGGGAGAGAACTATAATTTTATTACTTGCTACATTACGACTAGTGCGTTTGACATCATTGCAAATTTCACTAACACCTTTGAAGGAAAATACCTTGGAAGATTGTAAATTTTTCATTCGGTTAATTTAATGTCATCCTTATAATGGATACATTTAGCTTCACAAAAATCAATCTTTTAAGCCTTCAAGTTGAGAGTTGACACAACTGTTTTGGCTTCAAAATAGTTCTTAGGTATGCAATTATATTTTGGAGTTACATCAATTAACATTTGTAAAAAATAATCTAAACATTTTTTAGTAGCATGTCAAGTTATTCTAGCAGCCAAATGTCTAATGGCTATCGACTCAGTTGCTCCATCGTAAATGGGTTCATTTGCAGATGCTAATATATCAAGAAACTTTTGGAACTTTACATTAGGAGACTCTCCCTTATACATATTGTCATTGTCAAATTTCTCATAAGGACTTCATATATCAGCTTTGCATGTTTGCATAATAAACCATTTCAGTTACTAACCCAAACTGATCAACAAAATTCACTAGTAGAAAAAACACATTTCACGACAGGATATCACCGCGGTTAATGAAGAACTGATTAAAAAAAAAGTGTGGTGACATTTTTGAAATTAAGTGCAACGATATCACCGTGGTTGGTGCGAGAACCGCTATGGTAAGACACATAAATATTAAAAATAAAATACTGCAGGGAGATACCACCGCAGTTGTTTCCAGAACCGCGGTGGTAGACACATAAATAAATTTTAAATAATATTCTGCAGAGATACCACCGCGGTACAACCGCGGTGGTATGTAATTGATTGCACACTACAGAGTATACAAAGTATAATTGATTATAAACATAGTTATTTAGGTTTCTCTTTTGACCGGATACAAAAAGTATAAAAAAGTGGGTCCATATAAAATAGTTGGAAGGAAATACTCATTGTTGCACAAAACACACAGCGTATATACAAAATATTTTCAGAAAATATTTTGCAAATGTCAAAATAAGTATAAAAATTTCAAATTATTAAATATATAAAATATGCTAAAATTAAATTTTTCATCTCTATATTAATCTATATTAATTTATATAGATGAAAAAAAATTTAGAGAAAAAGAGCCAAGGTCACTTTACACCAATAAAGCTCCGTTATTGTTAACAAAATTTAAGTATAATACATAATTATTTTTTCAGTTTATGTGATTTTTTATTACATAAATAAACAATTAGTTTAGTTCTTCAAATTTAATAATATGATTTTAGTCTCTAATTATTAGATTTGACATGCTAGATCACTTTTAAAAGCATGTACTATAATTATATATAGTTTTTTATTTCGAATGACTAAACTAAATTGTTTTAAATATAAAGAAATATAATCAGAATTATTTTAAAGTTTAAAAAATAAAAGTATAATTAGATAAAATAAAATCACAAAATAAAAAAAAAAGGAAATCGAAGGAGGGTGAAATGAAAACCCTAGAGGCGACACTTTGTATAAAAGGAAACATTGAATCCCTAATCTCACCACATTCTTCAAATCAGAAACAATAATGGGGATTTGTATAGTTCAGCCCATCCCTCTCTCGAAGCTTCCTCCTAACGCTTCCCCTTCTCTCCCTAAGCCCTCTCTTTCTCACAGACTAAACCCTCTCATTCCCACCGCCCCACTTTTATCTCTTATGTTTTCTATCCTTTTCAATTTCTTATTCAATCGAAACTAAAACCTACGGTTTTGTCTTTTTGGTGTTTTTTTATAGTTTTGTTTTAATCTTGATTAAATTCTTGTCTTCATGTGTTAATTACAGCTTAATGATGGTTTAATGGACTTTGTCAGGGTGCTTATTCAAATCCTGTGCAACTACGTTACTCTTCCGCTCTATGCCCTCGTGACACAGGTAGCAATAAGATCCTATTCCTCCCTATGCTTCATTCAAAGGTTACAATTATATTAACAAGAATTAATATATAATAGATGGGTTCAACGATGAAGCCAACGATATTCAATGAAAGAGTTGGGAAGGCACTGCGGAACTGCACCAGACCACGAAGAAGCACATAAGACAAAACCGTGTGGGATCCTTCTTGTCGGTGACACAAGCGTCGAGCAGACCCACAATCCCAAGCCACCATCTGTCCCCGGTGCACCTCATACGCTACTATCGTTCTGAAATGGACAACTTCCCACCTCTCCACAACGTTCAAACTTTGACGGCGACCACACCCAACCCTACCATGTCGATTCCCCTTCCCCTATTGGATTTTGCTAACGTGGCATGATCGATTTTGTTGAGAAATTTGTTGCCAAAGGGCTACATCTTCTGAGGAAAGATCCAGTGTGATAACCCTAGAGGATGCTAAAGCTGATGATAAAAATAAGTTTGGTAAAACGGTGAATGAAGACACAAAGGAAGAGTTACTTGACGAAGGACTGGGTTTATCTTTTGATTTTATGGATAAGTTCAATCTTATTTGTTTGCATTTAAAAAAAATTGAATTCATGACCGCAATTGTAGCAAAAACCGCGGTGGTATGTCTAATATTAACCGCAGTGGTATGTTATTTTTTTGCTATTTTTTGTCCATTTTGGGCATTTTTTATTGTGGTTTCTTAAGAACTGCAGTGGTATGTTATACTTTCTAACACGGTTATACAATCACGGTGGTAGTCACAATTGTAAGCTTTGTAGAACTGCGGTTAAATGTATTTTTTCTACTAGTGATTTATCTTAGCATAATTGCTAGATGTATAACAAAAGTTGCCATCATTTTATTGTTGTCTCAAATTTTGTTTGAACAAAGGTGACAAAATTTTCCAAAATCTTGACAACTTCAGATTTTTGTTTTAAAAAAAAAATCCATATGTACCTCGAATAATCATCAAGTATGGCCAAGAAATATTTATGACCACGAATTAATGGTATTGGGTATGGTCCCCATAGATTAACATGAATCAAATCAAAACATTTTTTAGACTTAGATGTACTAAGAGGAAAGGGAAGTCTTTTTTGCTGTGCAAAATGACAAACATCACAAGCAAAAGATTTGTTATATTTAACAAAAGGAAATTTACTTTTAATAACATCAATTGATTTGATTGAAACATGCCCTAACCGAAAATGCCAAAGGTTTTTTAGATCACTAGCAGTAAAATTGACAGTATTGGTGATATGTGAAGATTTGACAGGTTTGATTTAAAGGTTTTGATAAGAATGGACCTTGAGTATATAAAGTCTATCTTGCATATCAACTAAAACAATCATTTTCAAAGAGTTTTTATCTTGAATGTGACAACCACTATAGTCAAATATAATTACACATGATAAATTATCAATCGATTTTGCTACTGAAAGAAATTAAAAGTGAAATTAGAAATATACATAACATTATCTATGACATGATTTTGATTGAGAAAAACACTACCAGAATAATTAGCAATTACTTGATTTCCATTTGGTAATTTGACACTGATAGGATTAATTTGATGATATGAAGTAAAATGAGTCAAGGAAGAACAAATGTGGTCAGTAGTAACACTATCAACAATCCAAGAACTAAAGGAAGAAAGAAATATGTTACCGATATGTGTTCTTATTAGAAGGGATAACAGATATTTGATTAGAAGAATTGTCATTGGATTTAGACTTGTAAAAGGGCTAACAATGTTTGATACTCCTCAGGAGTAAAACCAATTTGCTGAGAATGTACTTTTGACCTTTAACCTTCATGATTCTACTGGTTATTATTACAATCTGCTTCTTTTTTATTTTTAAACTTGAACCGAGGTGGAAAATCATGCTTTCTATACCATGTATCAATCATATATCTTGTCTTTCCACAGTGATTGCAGACTTTAGAAGCATATCGTCTTTCATAACTACTTCTGCTAGTATCAATCATTCCCTTGAACTGATCACCAACAATTTGTCTCTCTTGTTGTGTACCGAGAGAGCAAATCATATTCAAGGATAACAAAGGGTCTTGTGAGATATCAACAATTTCAGCCATGAGTAAATGTAACAATTAGAGTTCTCAAATTAGAGCTCTGGCACCAAATTAAAAAGTGGACTTTAAGCCTAACTCAATCTTACAAAATCGGCTTGTAAGGTGAGGTTTGCACCCACCTATAAACTATTGCAAGATCTCATCTCTAGTCAATGTGGGATCTCCAACACACCCCACTGACGTGGAGACTCCTCAATCAAGCGTGTGGTCGAAGCCGTATCCGATCAAATAAAGGCAGTTAAATGCAGTACTAGAAAGTGACTCCTAGGTCGTCTCTCAAGGACCTAGTTCCTATCAAAGGATTAAACACACAAAGAGAAAGGGGAGTTTTCGTGAAAAAATTAATAAAATGAAAACCAACAACCAAATTAGATTTCCTTATCTAAATTAAATTACCCTCTTGATTAGATTGCAGTCCGCTTATCATAGAATACAAAAATTCATGCTTAACTTATTGAACCCTAATTCCAACCTGAATTAATTAACTAAGTGAGAATTAACACAAGTTTTCCTGATACAAATTAATCATTCACATACATCATTCATTCCTTCCTAACAACTCGTAATTCACTCCATTAAGCATAAATAGAGACACGAAATTCATATTAACTGAAACATTAAGCATGAACTAGTAAAAGCATTAAGTAAAGAAATAAAATGATGAGAGAGCAAAAATAACACAACAGCAACCTCAAAGCTTCATTGCAATTTGAATCAAAAGGATAACCTTATAAATTAGTCTTCCATTAATTTCGAATAAAACAAACGAAGATTAAACACAAAACAGAATTAAAATTGGACACGAAATTGAATTAAAATAAAAAATTGAAATTGAATTAAAAAAATTGAATTGAAAAAAAAAAACAGAACGTAATTACAGAGTAAAAAAAATGAATACAGAACCAGTTTTTCCAGAGAGATAAAACGAACTGAACCCCAAAAGCAGAGAATAAAGAACTGTATACTTCTCTGTTCACCTTCTCTCCGTAACAGGCGACAAGATCTAAATAAGTGCTCAACATTAAACCTAATGGGCCCATATTTATTCAATTCTGGTCCAACTAATAAAAACTGAAAATAAAAACTGATCATGCGGTAGCTCCTCTTCAATTCCAAAATTAATTTTCAAGCCCAATAAAATTCCAAATCTATCCTGAAAATAATAATAAAATTAGCTGAGAAAATCCAAATTAAATAAAATTACGAATTTCTGGTAAATGAAGCCCAAATAGTGAAATTGAGAAAATAATAGGCAATTGAGCACAAATCACTAATGAAAATAGGAACATAAAGGCAAGTAAATAAGGGAAAATAATAACTCATCAACGTGAAACTTATATGTAAGGATAGCCCAATAACGACCTGATAGCAAGTGGTCTGATAGGCCCAACAACCTTGCTAGGATAGACTCTGACAACATATTATGAAAGTAAAGAGATGAACAAAAATGAGCAAAAATGAACGAGGGATACGAGAACGAAAATTTTTCCTATTTTTTCTTATTTTCAAAAATAGAAAACTGAATATATACCAGTAATGTACCCATTATGGGTATAGCTAACAAAAAAACAAACTAAAATTATTACAATTTGATAATGTCATAAAACCAAATAAGTAGAATTAGTGGTAATTTGATTTTATCATAAAGACAAAATCACATAATTAATATTAGTTTCCTTCTAGGAGCCTTGTATCTATATCCTCTAAAACATTTTACCTTAATCTCAAATTAATTTTTTTCTTTCAATTATTTTATAAATGTCAAAATTCTAAAATGATTGTGCTTTCTATCCTTTGCAAGTAAGGTAAAATTTTACTCAATGCTTCAATTTTCAAGTTATAACGTTGTATGTATTAGCATACAAATGTTATTCTTTTCAAACTTTTTAACAGTATTGTTACAGTTACACAATCTTATACTTTGACCATCTCCTACCACCCAATTAATATTCTTATCAAACAAATTCTCCTCATTTGCACCATCGTAGATTTTAGCTAAATCTTTCCACCAGCTAGATTCCTTCTTGTTTCCCACAGTTGATTTCATGTTCCTCCAAGAACCAAACCTAAATTCTAATAACTCCTTCTAAACCTCCCCCTTCTCTATCCCAAGCCTCCACTTCCATTTGGCTAATAGTGCTACATTAAATTTGTCAATTTCTTTAATGCCTAATCCACCATTTTCCTTTGGGGAGCAAACTTTTCCATGCCACCCAAACAATTTTTCTATCTTCTTGACCCCAATCCCATAAAAACTGAATTTGTATCCTACTAATCATTTTACACATAGTATTAGGGGCTTTAAAAAACAAAAAAGATAAAATAGAGACAACACATAGAGATAAAATAGGGGCTTTAATAAACACACCCTATCAGTCATTGATAGTATCAATACAAGAAAAAATTAAATTATCGATAAAATTTTATCGACAGAATCTTATCTGTCGGTAAAATATCATTATCGACGATTTTATCAACGGATATCATCTGTCGTTAAATTTACCGATAGATTTATCCTAAATCTGTCAGAAATTCGTCGGTTCCGTTAGTACTGACGGACTTAAAAATCCGTCGGTAAATTTATAGACAATCAATTTATTGACAGATTTTGAGTGTTTTCGATGGATTTGTCTCGTCGCTAATTTTTGTTATTTTTGTAGTGTATCTTTCCTCTCCATTTGAACAATCTTGACTTAATTTTCTCTACAACTAACTTAATTTTTTCTACAACTAAAAACACTGACTCATTACAATTTACAACACTGATGAATGATATAGAGCCTCCTCGTGCACTTTTCTGTAGTGCCCACTCATCTCATTTAGTAGTCCCTGACTGAGTTTGTAGTTAAACACCCCATTTCATGTCACACCTGTCTTCAAGAAACTACTTTTAAGAACAAAAGAGAAGGTCTTGTCCTTAAACCTAACATTATGGTATTGTAATATTAGTTTGTAAATATTATTGTTATTACTAAAAAGAGAATACAAGGATTTAGGATACATGAGGCTTCATGAAGAGATGATTCAATGTTGAGAATAACAGCATTATATATATAATATCCATGTAGTCAAGCTCACTTAGCAACATGAATGATGCTTGATTGTTGTTGATCCTGAATTCAAGGAACACAGATGACGAATACTTTTAAAAATATCTAATGTTAGGAATTAAACTAGACAAACATTGTAGGCATTTATCCAATGCCAATACTAAATTATATTTGATGTCCCTATTGCATTCGGAGAAATATATGATATAATCCAGGAGGAGTCATATTGAACCGTGAGAGCCCCTTCACTTATCATTTCGAAGTAAAAATTAAAGTAAATTGCTATTTTAGTTTGAATTTAAAAAATGTAATTACTCCCAAATAAGATTATTTAATATTTTCATAAATAACAATGTAAATAATTTAAAAGTCTAAACATTTAAAAAACAATAAAAAAATGTATTTTAATTCGTTCAAATTATAATAAAGAAAATTGACATGGAAGTGTCTTTGCTGTAAAGGTTTTTCAGTGGTCAAAATGTTTCTCCACTTAGAGAACACACCTCTATTTGTTGGGGGTAAAAGAGAATTAGGGCAGAGTCTGTTTCTGCCAATGGAAATAAGCGCATGGATAAAAAGTACTGAAAGAAAGTTCATTTTTTATAAATAAAATATTATTAGAAAACGAAAATCAAAATAAGATTTAATCGTGTTTTTGTTTACAAGAAAGTAAAGATTTCAGCGGAAGTTTTATTATACTATTTATATGATTAATTTATTGATATTTATATTTAATTATATAATATATCGTATTAATAATAATAATACTATTTATTAAAATTATAAAATAATAATATTAAAAAATATTAATAAAACTAAAATAAAAATGATATTAATATTAAAAACTTAAAATAAAAATAAAATCATAAATAATAATTATAATAATAAGATATTAAATAAAATAATAAGAATAATAAAAGTAATCAAAATAAATTTATAAAATAATACTATTATTAACAAAAATTTGATTTTCATTTAAAATAATTGATAATTTTATAATTTCATTAATAAAAATAATAATTATATTTAATTTTAAATTAATTTTCACTATAATTTTATCTATTAAAAAATTTATTTTATTAATTATACATATCATATCACTTATAATTTTTTCACTCAAATCTCATTATTTTTTCTTTAATTCTAAAACCAAAATCTTTTACACATTTTATCTCAATTTATTCTTTGAAATCCATTTTTTTAATCTAAACAAAGTATACGAGTTGAGATTTTTGAAAAAATAATTAGATATATAATGAGTGATAGTAATTTATCATATTGGCCACTACAAATATAAGGTTGAAATATAAATTTTTTATGTTTGATAAGAACTAAGACAATACGTTGTTGTATGATTGCCCTTAGAATTTCTCTTGTGCATTTTTTCTTTTTTCGAATGATGGTGATATTTTAACACTAGTGTTCCCTTCCTACGTTAATTTAACACTGATCAATATTATTATATTATTAATATAGAATATTTTATTAATAAATATAAGTGTCAAATGGGAGTTAAAGGTAAAAAGTGAGTGGTGTCAAATTATCTTTTTCCTTTTCTGAAGGCTCCTAACAGAATCTTTCAACAAATTCAGATCATCACAAAAAAAAATGAGAAATGTTATTTTGAAATCAATACGTTTCATGACCTTCATTTGACACCGCTAATGTGGCAAAAATATTACCTTTTTAATTCAGCATGTAGTGAGAGTTATTTGAAGTTTTGCTTAACAAAAAACCCAAAAGGACCATTCGCGTGCTCACTTTGTCGCTTTGCACTCCTCTCGTCTCTCTGCTCTTGTCTCCCTCTTCTCGTCTCCCTCCTCTTGTCTCCTTACTCTCATCTTCCTTCTCTCTTGTTTTCGTCTTCAACGGTTTGTCGTTGTTGGCACTCGTGGGTTTTTGGTAAAGGTTGGTTTTTTATATCATTTGTTTTGGAAAAGGAAGCAAAGTTTGGTCTTTTATGTGATTTTTGATGGAAAAGAAATTTTTGTTGATCGTTTAATACTTTTGTTCTTGGTTGTTGATGGAGTACAAAATATTTTTTTGTTTGGCGTTTGATTTTCGTTTGGGGTTTGTGCTAGTTGAGGTAAAGTTTGGTCTTTTATGTGACTTTTGATGGAAAAGGAAGTTTTGTTGGTCATTTAACAGTTTAGTTTTTGGTTGTTGATGGAATAGAAAATGTTTTTTTGTTTGACGTTTGATTTCCATTTGGGGTTTGTGCTGGATGAAGTAAAGTTTCGTTTTTTATGTGATGTTTGATGGAAAATGAAGTTTTGTTGGCCATTTAACAATTTTGTTCTTGGCTGTTGATGAAATAGAAAAAGGTTTTTTTGTTTGACGTTTGATTTCCGTTTGGAGTTTGTGGTGGTTGAAGTAAAGGTTGGTCTTTTATATGATTTTTGATGGAAAAGAAAGTTTTGTTGGTCATTTAACAATTTTGTTCTTGGCTATTGATGAAATAAAAAAGGTTTTTTTGTTTGACGTTTCATTTTTGTTTGGGGTTTGTGCTGGTTGAGGTTAAGTTTAGTTTTTTATGTGATTTTTGATGGAAAAGGAAGTTTTGTTGGTCGTTTATCACTTTTGTTCTTGGTTGTTGATGGAATAGAAAAGGTTTTTTTGTTTGACGTTTGATTTATGTTTGGGGTTTGTGCTGGTTGAAGTAAAGTTTGGTCTTTTATGTGATTTTTGATGGTAAAGAAAGTTTATTGGTCATTTAACAATTTTGTTCTTAGCTGTTGATGAAATAGAAAATGTTTTTTTTGTTTGACGCTTGATTTCCGTTTAGAGTTTGTGGTGGTTGAAGTAAGTATTGGTCTTTTATGGAAAAGAAAGTTTTATTGGTCGTTTTACAGTTTTGTTCTTGGTTATTGATGGAAAAGAAAAAGTTTGTATTTTGACGATTGATTTCCATATGGGGTTTGTGGTGGTTGAAGTAAAGGTTGGTCTTTTATGTAATTTTTATGGAAAATGAAGTTTTATTGGTCGTTTTACAGTTTTGTTTCACATGGTCTTTATAGGTTTATAAGTGGATTTGTGTCACTACTGATATCGTTAGGAAAAAGTGTCACAAACATACATGAGTCATCATTTGTAACTGGTTACCCATGTTTTGTCGAGGAGACACCTTAGTAGAACTATTGGTGATCATTTTGGCATATTAAGTACTTATCTTTTTCAATTACAACCATATGAATGGTGAATGACTCTTTTATGTATCAAAATATTTTAAATTGATACATATATGTGCATAAATACCATCTTTGAATTTAGAATACATTAAGGGGTTACCCATATTTTGACGAGGGGACACCTCAGTTTAACTTTTGGCGACTAAATTAAGGAGTATTGATGACGACCATTTTGACATATTAAGTTCTTATCATTTTCAGTTACAACCATATGAATATTGAATGATTGTTTTATGTACCAAAATATTTAAATTGATACTCATGTCTGCATAAATAACATCTCTGAACTTACAATACATCAGGGGTTATCCATGTTTTGACAAGGGTACACCTCAGTTCAATTTTTGGAAACTAAACGCAATCGTGTTCATGATGACCATTTTGACAAATAAACAATACTAAACAACTCACTACACACAGTTCCCTTTGTGTTGGGCAATAAGAACTCAGATAAACCTAACAATATGTATAACTTACAAAAATCAACAATTATCCAATCATTTACACATTTAACCAATTCCTCAAAAATCACATTAGAAGTATTACAGGATTGGAACCAAATAAACTCCTCAGTTGGGATTCACTTGATTCGTTTTCCAAATCAACCTTCTCTCCCCCTACTCTCAACTCTAAACCTATACAAACATCAATTAATGTAAAAGAAACTACTTGGGACCTAATTCAAAACCACAAATCTTCTCAACCCATCTAGAACATAGCTCCCTAACTATCCTCCTGCTGATTTTCATATCGATATTAATCATCAGAAGCCAACCAAAGGGGTTGCTTTTATGCAGGTCTTGTGCTTAACCCTTAACATCTTATTCACTTTCAGCAAATACTGTCTGGCAACAATGACAGACTAGCACACAATCTTACATATAATTAAACCAGTTAATATAGACGTAACAAAATATATCATGATAAAAGTCAATTATGACACTATAAATCAAACCTTCTTGTCCGAATCAGATTTCTGACGAATAATAACCTCAAAAGACGTTATTTATCCTGCAAAAACAAAAACAATTTCATAACATCAAACCATTTGTGCTATCAATTCACAACCAACTACTACAAAACACCATAGGTTGGTCGCCAAAACTAGAACTAAAATATCCCCTTAGTACAGAAAGGGTAACCACATTTGTAAAATATAAGTGATTCTCACCTTACAAAACACTAGAGGTTACCCCTTCTGTAATGAGGGGACACCTTACTTCCACTTTTGGCGACTGAGTCCAATGTTCAAAGTTTTGGTGAATGTTCAAACTTTCAAACAACCAATTCATTCAAAAGGACAAACACCTTAAATATGAGCACACAGCAAAGTCCATCTTTCTGCCCACCATACACGGAAGAAACAAAAATATTCAAACATCACAACCCTAAACCCTTAACAAAAATCATACTTCCTGAAAACCCTAAACCTAAAATGAAATAAAGGTCTTCCCTTTTCATACAAAATTCCATAAAAGACCAACCTTTACTCCACATCCCAAACCCCAAACGGAAATCATACAAGACGAACCTTTAAACAATAAAAGCAATTCATTTTCCATGAAAAACCACATAAAAGACGAACCTTTAAATGATCAAAAACAGTTCCTTTTCCATGAAAAAACACATAAAAGACGAACCTTTAAACGATAAAAAACAGTTCCTTTTCCATGAAAAAACACATAAAAGATGAACCTTTAAATGATAAAAAACAATTCCTTTTCCATGAAAAACCGCATAAAAGACGAACCTTTAACAACCACTCCAGAGAATAAAAAAACCAACCATGGAGAATACTAGAGCACGCACCACAATGGAGAAGATGAGAGACGAGAGCACGGGCAACAGAGAAGACAACAGTGACGAGAGCGAGGAGAGTGAACGAGAGTTAGGAGAAGATGAAAAGATGAGTGCACCAAGCTTGTGTGTTTTCAGGGATGCAAAAATTTTGTCTTTTCTATATTTATTTATTTTTATCGACAACAAAAAATAAAATTAATAGGAGTAATGAGGTTACCCCATCCTATTTACAAAATCACCTTATACTTTCAAGAGAAGATATAAGGAGAACAAAGTTTCAGAAAAAAAAAGACAAAAACACACAATCTACCCTGGCTGCCACAAAACATACCAAAATAACCCACCCCAAAACAACTACTTCAGCAGACCAGAGGTCCGTTGTAACCTTAGGTACAGGAAAGCAATTACTAGGTGAAAATTCAAACTATGCAGCATACAAAATTAGCAGCGTTAATATATGTCTGCACGTATAGGCCACCAAAGAACCATCTCAAAAATAGAAGTCATCTCGTACACAAATGTAGAGCTGATCAAGATACTTTCCATCCCTTAAAAGTTCTTGCATAAAACACAAACACAGAGCAACAAAATGTGATAAATTACCTAAATAAACAACCCACAATCTTCCCCTAAGTCAGTGATTAAATCATTACATTGGTGCACACACTGACTTCAGACTCCGTATGCTGAAACCACCCCTAAATCTTGAAGATGACATTTTAATACATAATAATGGATCTGCACACCAATCTAAATAACTAAAATCCACCTTATCAAATTTCACTTTTATAATAGCCCATGTTTTGACTAGTACCAATGCAAAAACCTCCAAGGCATCCCACTCCCTATTTCTAAAAATAAAATCATTCCTATGTTTCCAAATTAAGGAGGTAATGCTTAGCCAAACGATACCTCTCATCCTGAACCTTTTCCCTGCTACCCCATTATTGATAGAGCCCATAAAATGTTCCGCTGGCCTACATCGATAGACTGTTTGTATCGCAAACCAATTGTCACACAAATTCCAGATAAGGCACGACTCTTTACACGAGAAAAGGAGATGCTTAACATTTTCTTCATAGCTAGAACATAAAGTGCATAAAGGGTTTTGGAGAGGGATCCCTACTCTATGTAACCTGTCTTTAGTTGGTAGCCTATCATGGAATACCCTCCATCCACAAATCAGTGATGATGGTGTACTCTTCATTTTCCAAATCTTTTGAAATACAATGTTGGCCTCCCTATATTCACCAAAGGCAATCTTATTATATGCTTCTTTTACCGAATAAATGCCACCATAACCATCTCCCCACTCCCAAACATCTTCAATGTCTTTATTAGGCTTACACTATTATATTTTTTCAACAAATTCCTCTACCATAACCTTTTCTCACTCAAACCACTCCCTTCTCCACTCTAAATTCCACTCTCATCCTTGGTCCATCCACACTCCTACCTGATCCAAATTTTGCATCCTTTGGGTAGAGTTGGAATACAACCTAGGAAATACTTCTTTGAGTGGTTTATCCCCCACCCACCTATCTTCCCAAAATAAGATTCTATTTCCTTTCCCTACCTTCCATCTAAGATTCCTGTTAAACCAATTGGATGTATTACCTTTTCCTTTACATGTGCTTCTTAAATCCTTCCACCATTTTGATTCCTTTCTACTATTTTTTTTCGTGTCAAGTGATCTTTATGAGCCATATTTTGAGGCTAAAATGTCACTCCACAATCCTGTACCTTTTACTCCCAACCTCCACTTCCATTTTCCAAGTAGAGCTGTATTGAAACTTTCCAAGTCCTTTATACCTAAACCACCTTTATCCTTATCCTGACATACTATTTTCTAGCTCACCCAAGCTATTTTCTTCCTATCTTGACCCCATCCCCACAAAAACTGGCATTGAATTTTATTAATCTCCCGACACACAACTTTAGGTACTTTGAAAAGAGATAGCATGTATACAGGTAAGGAAGAGATAACTGCCTTAATTAATGTAATTCTATCTACCATAGAGATAATCTTCCCCTTCTAACTAGATAATTTCTTCCTAACTTTATCTACCATCCCACTCCAGAACTGAATTCTATTATGTTGTCCACCCACTAGAGCTCCCAATTATACAAATGATACCTTCATAATTTTACAATTCAATATAGCAGCGTACCTTTGTAAATTACCCGCTTCTACTCCCACCCCACCTATTGAGCTCTTATACATATTTACCTTAAGGCCCGAAGCTAGTTGAAAACATCTCAAGATACTTTTAATGGTCACAATATTTTGGATTTTATCTTTGCAAATGAATAGAGTATCATCCGTGTACTGAAGCATAGAGATGGGTACTTCTTTTCTTCCTATCTTGATCCCCTCAATTAGTCATTTCCTTTTAGCTTCTCTAACTTCCCCGGCTAACCCTTCTACAACTATCAAAAATAAAAAATGTGCTAATGGATCTCCTTGTCTAAGTCCTTTTTCAGGTATAAACTCTTTGGTTGGGCTTTCGTTAACAAGGACTGATACTGAAGATGACACCATACACCCCTTAATCCACTTAATCCATTTAGAACTGAATCCAAGCCTCCCCAACATATACCCTAAGTAGTCCCAATTTACCGAATCATAGGCTTTTTCAAAATCCACCTTAAACACTATGCATGGTTTACTTTCCTTTCTAGCCTCATCTATAGCCTCATTAGCTGCCAAGACGTTGTCCAAGATTCCCCTATTCTCCAAAAATGTAGATTGCTTAAAATCTATGATGCGCTTAAGAACTACCTTAAGTCTATTAGCAAGAACCTTGGTTATGATTTTGTAGAAGCTACTAACCAGGGAAATCGGTCTATAATTATCTAGGCATTGGGGATTATCTACTTTGGGGATTAAAGTAATAAATGAGGCATTGGTGCCCCTTGGCCATAACCCAAACTTGTGGAAATTTCCTACTGCTCTCATGATATCTACCTTAATAGAATTCCAGGAATATTTGAAAAATTAATGTTAAAACCATCCGGACCGGGACTTTTAGACCCATCACACTCCCACACTGCACCTCTCACCTCTTCCTCTTCCTCTGAGATTTCCTTAATTAATTGTTCATTTTCATCATCGGTTAGGGTCAAAAAATTAATGTGATCCAGCTTCATGTTGACCCTTTCATGTTCCGCAAACCTAATTCTGAATTTGTTTCTAATTTCATCCTTAACTCTCTTTGGGTCCTCACACCACCCATTCTCTAAATGCAACCCCGAAATTTTGTTTTTAATTCTCCTCCACCTAACTGCTCTATGGAAATAACTAGTGTTCAGACCCCCTTCTGCTAACCATTTAGCATGAGATTTTTGTTTAGATAAGGTTTCTAATTGAAACATAACTGCCTTGAGTTCAGCTACCAGTTTCCTCCTTTCCTCCTTCCTCTCAAAGCTCTAATTATTATTCTCATCATCCAAATCCATAATTCTTATATTATCAATTAATAGCTTCCTCTTATAATTAATATTCCGAAAAACAACCTTATTCCAGATCTTTAAGTTAGCTTTCAACATTTTAAGCTTCTCCTTAAATATCCAAATATCATTCCCGCTTACTTGATACTCTGCCCATAAAGTAGAAACCCTTTCCTTAAACTGTGCATGAGATCTCCAAACATCCAAGGTCCTAAAAGGTGTAGGACCCCAGTCAATGTTCTTATGTTTAAGAATTAGAGCACAATGGTCTGAGATGGATCTATCTAAAATATACTATTTACTATCGGGCCATTTATCCATCCACTACACCGACAATAAGACACTGTCTAGTCTGCTCATAGCAGACACACTAGCATTATACCATGTAAACCTCCTACTTATCATTGGTATATCGTATAAACCCATGTTTTGTAAAAACCAATTAAACTTATCCATTTCTTTGTTCCCTCTACCAATCAAACTAACCTCTCTTCTCTCTGTTGATCTCCTAACAGCGTTTAAATCACCAACGGCACACCAGAAATTATTATTGAGGCTCATCCTTTTCAAAATCAACTCATCCCACATGGCATTTTTCTCGTTAAAGTCGCAGGGAGAATAAACATTCAGTATAACGACCTGCTCATCGCAATCTTTCCACTTACCTATTAGAATAATAAATCCTTTATCTTTTATAGAGCTAGATAGATTAAATTTTGTCGCATTCTAGATTGAAATGATCCCTCCAGCTCTATTAGTCCCAATTGTATCTACCCATTCAACCGTATTACTCCCCCAAATACTTCTACAAAGATTAGGATCAATAACTTCTGCTTTAGTTTCCTGAATACAGACCATATCTATATCCTCTTTGGTGATAGTATCTGAGATATACCTCCATTTACCTATTCCCCCCAATCCCCTAACATTACAACTTAGAACTTTCATTGGTCAAAGATGTTATCATCCCTCTTATCACCCTCGACCCGCTCAGTATCCATATAATCCATAGCTTCAAACTGCTCAATAACCCTCTTATCAGAATCTAGACCATTGAAACCTATTTCTTTACCCAAGTTCCATAACCTCACAGCCTCATCGGAGCTATTTCTAATCCAAAATAGACGGTTACAGTTGTGAATATTCGTATCATTAAGCGAAATAGACGGAGATGGTAGAACATACCTCTGAAGAGAATCCACAGGGCTCAAGTTTAGATCTCGTGATTCACTGCATTTGCCCATAGGCCTGGAACATTCCCCTTTGAGAAAATCGCAGCTCTTAAGCATCGTCTCGGGGCTAATATACCAAGATTTGATCAGTTTCATCCGCCCAATTGCTGCCTTAGGAGAATGTTGAAAGCCTTTCTCGCCATCTTCATTTTGGGTTGGTTGTTCTAACAAGGATAGGTCACCCAAGCCTCTTACTCATCTTCAACGAGCATGTTTCTAGAAAATTCTGAGCCCCCAACAAGTGTCTTGATGTGAGTATTGGGTCGTTCCTACTGCGCTCAAATGGCCCATCAGCGCAGAAGCAGTAAAAAGAAAGGGAACATTTCGCTCTTGGGCCAGTTTGGATCCCTTATTGTCATTGTGATCCTTGACATTCAATTGGGCCTGTTCAAAGGCCCACATCAGTTGGTCTCGTGCTAGAGTATCCGTTGGAAACGGCTCGACCCTAGTGTCAGGAACGAATGTGCCTACGCTAGCGACGTACCCCTCCTCGAGTCGTGTGACATCATCATGCTTGTGTGAGGATTGAGTTTGCACCACCGATCCAACGACTTTCTTCTCTGGTGACGGTAGGAATAATTTTTCGTTGTTGACAAATACGCACTCATTCCCGAGCTCGTCGGAACTTTCACTATCAGAAAGGCAAACACCATCCAACCCTTCACATGAAGAGTCTTTTGATCTGATGTTGAGATTACTTCCCTCCTTTGGATGAAGGCACCCACTTTTCATCTCATACCTGCATCCCACCTCCTCAACCACCCTCACAGGGCAAATAACCCCATTAATTCGAATCTTTTTCTTCATTCCCGCATCCGCGTGAAGTGGAAGTCTGACTAGCACTCTGGCATATTCCAAGTTGCTCCACGCGGAGGTTTCATCATCAACTACTACCACCGTTCCGATCGTAGCCAATATCTTAATGAAGCACTCAAAGCTCCAGAATGAAATAAGCACCCCCAGATTGTTACCCATCTAAGATTGTTTCCAAGGAACTTACTTTCATCCCAAAATGTGCTAGCTTAAAACACCTTTTCAAGCCGATGCTTATTCTGATCTATTATTTTAGCCAAATCCTCCCCTTCGTTACCCGTCATCAAAACAACATTATCTCCAAGGTATCTCAACCTTATAAAACCACATCCATTCAACAAAAAGTTGTCTTTCAAGATTCCAAGATCTTCTCTGTTTTGTAGCCAGCCAACTAAGCTTCTCTGTAACCATTCTTTTGCTTCTACTTTAACAGTCATGTCTACCCCTTGCCAAGTATCATCCTCATCTACTCCATTACGCATACTCGTAACGGCTTGAGAATAAGTCTTACCGTTTTTCTTTGGTTTCCATATCTTCGTAACTCTCCCATTATCCACCTCTGTTCTCTTTAATGTACCTATCTGATCAACGTGGCGTTGTTTCTAAGTAAAGCCTCTGTCTATATTCCCCTCCATTTTCCTATATTTTGGCAAGTTTGAATGGAGCTTTTGATCTCCTATCCATATGTTGTCCAGTTGCTTGGCCAGCCACTGTTCATTTCCCACTCCCGTAAACCTCACGAAGCCAAACTTGTGGCCTCTCCTGTTAACCCTCTTAGAAATAAAAACATCGTTGACCTTGCCCCATCTTCTAAATATCTTCCACATGTCATACTCACTGTAGGTCTGTGGAAAGTGAGAGAAGAAGAACGCCGAGGTACTCATCGTTGCAAAGATTTGGTGTACTTTGACCTTAGGTGAGTGAAAGTGTAGAACTTTCAATCTCTATATTTGGGTGTGTGAAAGTGTCTTCAATAACATTTCTCCTACTTTGTTTTTTCTATATCAAAGGACTTGTCTTTAGGACACGCTACCATTACTTCACAAAAATATCGTTACCACGTTTGACAAAAATACTCCATGTCAAATGAGGGTTAACTCAGTGCACTATCAAAATAACATTATTAAAAGAAAAATTATGCCAAACAAATATAATATTTGCTGTCATATTTGAAAAAACCACTCCTGGCATATCAACATTGTTTATTTTTATCGGTAAAAGTAAACAAAAATAATATCATTCCTTAGCGGTAAATGGTAGTGAATCAAGATTTTAGTTAAAATTGGTTGATTTTTAATTGGACCTGATCAATGATGCAATTCTGGTGGGGTGGCTGAATTGGTGCTAACTAGTATAACTAGTTGTATTTCTGGTGGCGTTTGCAATAATTGTAGCTATATCCATGTCCTAAAATTTAATTATAGATCAATACGACAAAATTAAAGAGGAGTATATAGTAAGTTTATATACAGTAAAGGTTTTTATGGATTAAACTTTTAAAACAAGTTCTATATTAGCTTTGTTTTTCAAAATTTCAATTTAAATTATATTGACTAATTAGCGTAGTCTTCCGCTATTTATAAACTCTAACGGCAGTAGTAGAACAAAATATTTTTCAAGTACAATATGATGTTGATGATGAGCAACATAATTCACTCATTAGCTATATTAAAAATTAGTTTTTTATGAAATTATTTTAGCACTATCCATATCAAATTTTATTGGTTGGATGATTTTTTATTATGGTTCGAATATATTATGTTTAAATTATATTGATTTGGATTTTTCTACTTTGATAATTTTTTTTATAATTTTTATTGAATTATTACTTTAAATGACAAGTATTTATTATAAATTTGTTAAAGTTTAAAAATGATTATTGAAGTATACACGGCTGATTTGATCAAGACTTTTAACGTATGTTTAGGATCGTATATATATTTTACAGGAAAAATGGGAATTTCATTATACCGCAACAGTTGTTTAGGTATTACACACAGTTTCATTATAGATTTATTTCTATAAAATTATATATTGATTTATCTGTACATAATTACTTATAAATTTATTAATATATAATTACCTAAGACACGAATATTACTGATGAATAACAACATATGAGTTTTGCTCATAAATTTTGAAAATCTATAAATAACAGTTACCAACATCTATTTTACTTCTAGAATTTTTTGTGTAGGTATTCAGTAGGATTTTAGTTTTCATGTAGAATTTATGCATTACCTGCAAATTTTTCAGAAGATAATATAAATTTTCTTATGATAATTTTCGATTAGTCACATTAGAACTTTATGTAAGAATTAAAACCCAATCATCTTATCAAAAAAAAATCAATATATAATAAGTAACGTAGAAAGTCTTAGACATAATCAATGTAATATGTATACTACTATGTCGGTTAAAAATAAAAATCGACATCATATACCTAACTAAAATAACTGAATTACAACGTAAGAGGTGGATATTACGTCGGTTAGAGTTGGAACCGACGTAATAGATAACTTTTTACGTCGGTAAAAGTTATTTAAAAAATAATAATAAGATGATAAATCTCTAATCGTTACAAGAAAACACCACAAAAAAAATTAGAATTTTCTAGCAAGTGTAAATATGTAAAATAAAAGGCTACAATATAAAAATATACGTGAAAATAACAAAATAAAAAAAAAACCCTAAACGATGAAATTTTGGAATTTCCAGAGACATAACCGCTTTCTACTGTTGGCCAGCAAATTTGTTACCCCATTCCAAGCAACTTTCATTTTTGGAACGTCTCAATCCGAGCTCTTTATCAAAAGGTATGGTCGTTTGCAGTTTTTTTGTCCTAAATTTTTGAAACCCTAAATCTATGATAAGCCTATACAATGTAAGAACTCTACCATCAAATATATACTAAATTAAGATGCTCATAAAAAATTTGGGTCAAAAATAAATTTATAACTATTTTTAGTAAATTTTACAAAATTGCTAAGCTCTTGCAAAGAGAAGAAAATGGGTGTCGAACCAGGCATTCAGCCGAGACAACCAAAAAGCTTGCGCACACCAAACGAACATGGAAAAATCCAAAAATGGAGCCAAATGAACCCTAGCAAAACCAATATGAACAACAAGAAGAGAGAGCGGCACCACGCGAAATAAAAATGAAAACTAGTGAGAATAAAACGACACCACACGAAGGCTGAGAGGAGGAGGCAGTGAGGCTGAGGAGAAGGTGAAGGAGAAGAAAACGTAAGAGAAAAGTGTAAGCGTAAGAGAAAAAATATACCCAAGAGTTAATATCTCTCTTGAAATCCCTTATTTTATCTCGAGGAATATAGTACATCGGTTAGGAGCTCTCAACCAACGTAGTATCTGACAAAATTTTACCAAATTTTATTCAAAATTCACTCGCATGCCAAGAGAAAGATATTACGTTGATTGGAAAGTCCCAACCAATGTAATATAGGCTACATACTACGTCAGTTTGTACCTCCCAACCGACGTAGTATTTTCAACGTGATTATAAAGTTTTCAAATTTTGAATTTTTACTTTTTTCACTCTTTTCTACGTCGGTTATGAGTGACAACCAACGTATGGTATATTACATCGGGTTTGAGTTAATCAACATAATATCTCTTTAAATATTTACAAAAATGTCACCGCATTTTTATTTACATCAATTTCGTTTTAACTGATGTCTTATCCTGACATAGAATATGTTTTTTATACCAGTGATATAATACATTTCAATTTTTAACAATTGTTTTAAGATTTGTAATTTTATAGTTATTTTAATTTGGAAACAGTATTTTTATACGGTTAAATTAAAGTATAAACAAAGAGAATTCTTATAAATATGATGAATGCATCAAGTACAAAATGATACCAAATATCATTAGTCTTTGCTTAAACCATATGTGTAATTTCACCTTTATGAAGCCTAAAACACTATTGAAATTAAAAGAGATACTATAGAACCAAATAGATAAGAATCCAAATGACAAGGCCACTAAAATAACATAATGAAAGTTTCTCCTAGAAAGAAAACTAAAGTCACGAAAGTTACAATGAATCCAATATTATTAGCCAAAATACCTAACACATACAGAAAAGTTGTTGGTTATCCCATATCCAAAATATATATCTTCAAAAAACTTTGGTCATGGACACTACCACGTTAGTATACTCCAACGTCTCCAACTCAATGAGTTGGGCAACTCGCTTTGCATATCTTGTGAACAATTCATCCATGGTATCTTCCCCAAACTCAACTGAGAAAAGAGGTTCAAAAACAGCTCTAATGGACTTAGCTATGAACTCTCCTCTCATTTTACTATCAAGTATAGAATCACCAACATCCTCATGAAGATTTGCATCCCAACCTATGTTGAAAGTCCTCAATGTTTGAAGGGTAAAAGATCCTTCTTCTTCAACAACTTTTCCAACTTCTTCTGGAGTAGGACTATAAATAGGTAGATCAAATAAATCCAATTTTGTCTCTTCAACCAGACCCTACATAAATCATAAAAATCTTCAATAGGAAATCAAATAAAGCATCTTTGTTTTCCTATTACTTTTTAAACTCTCTCCGATTTTATAAAGCACAAATATATTCATAAGGAAAACATCCAGCATAAATTTAATAAATAAAACCGTTAAAAGAACGACTTGATTATAATACATTATTATAAAACTTATTCTTATATCCAATAGAGGAATCAAGTTTTAAAACTGAGCACGAAACATTTTCAATATAATAAAATGTTACAATTTATGTAATCATTCTGGAATTCCAATATTCTTAATTTACAGACATATAAAACTACTACCCACAGGTTTTCCTGAATGGAAGTAAATTTGCTCTTCTTAAATAGGTTCTTAAGTATCTTGGAAATGACAAAAGATATGATCGAAAAAGTAAAACATTTTCTAAAAGTGGTCAACCATATTTTCTATTAAAAAATTAATCATCAGTCCAGTCCATAGATATTCCGCATTTGTACTACTGCTATATTCAAGTGTCGGTGCATTATATATACACTGCTATATATATAAAGTGGCGGTGCATTAATCAAATCTTGTGGCTTACCTCCTGGACCATGTCGTTGAGTACCATACCAATTAGTCCCCAAGAACTAGTCATGTTTTGAGATTTTTCTCTACCAATGAACGTAAGTAGCATGATACCACCCGACCTTAGTTCCTCCGAGCGTGATTTAAGAAAAAGTTTGAAATCCTTTTCAAATTGTTTAAAGTATGCTTCATAGACTGAAGGAGGGTTGTCACTTTTTATATAGACATTTCCCTTGTTGAGTGGTTTAGCTATGTTGGTCGAAGTTGGTGCCTGATACCATATACATTGAACCACAAAGACGTTAACTTAGCGATTGTAAAGCCAAATATAAAATGGAATTATGCTAGCAATCTATGACTTTAAATGCCTGAGCCAGCCATTTTCTTAGTTAATTTGTAAAACCAGATATAAATGGAATTATGTTAGCAAAGATCCATAACATAATGATAGGAAATGCTTGATTAATTTGGTGCAATTGACCTGAGAAAGCCAATGGAGACTGTAGGAGGAATGGAAGAAGTGGATGTAATCATCGGGAAAAAGCCTTCCATAGAAGTTTCCGGGTGTTCCATGAATAAAGCATCTTCCATGATAGTCGTTTTTCTCTTCATGTCTTCTTTGGAAGAAGTCAGGGATCAACTTCAAGATGGAATTGAAATCATTTGTGAAGAGATCATTGAGGTATATTTGTAGTACACGTGGCGTACTCCGGTTTAAGCTCAAGCTAGCATTATCCATGATGCTTAGCATATTTGACACAAATAAGAGTGAATTCGGCCCCGAAGAGCATCCCAAATCTGCTACTTTCCAACAGATTTCTGAAGTTATGTTTGACATCAACCCTTTTACATTATCTTCAAGTATAGGTTTCACTATGCTTGCCACTTTTCTCTACACCAAATTTAATTTGGGTCACCGTCCTATAATATCAAATATG
>Ga0209700_101542_pt1 | contig 47838 bp, 19 predicted proteins | sample SiratroredBW_FD_187528 | JGI IMG/M metagenome (GOLD analysis project Ga0209700, IMG submission 187528) | Root nodule microbial communities of legume samples collected from California, USA - Siratro red BW (SPAdes) (version 2) | ecosystem: Host-associated > Plants > Roots > Nodule | place: USA...
TTTTTTTTTTTTTTTTTTTTTTTCAAATTTAAGGGACTAAACTGAGATTTTTTAATTTGAGGGATCAAAATCGGATTCAACCTAAATTTAAGGAACTAACATGTAATTAAACCATATAATAAAATGAAACAAATGCACGAGGAACTACCAGCCAATCTGAAAATCCAGGCGCCTTGCAGCAGCAGATTGATCTTCAATCTTATCAGAATTAGCCTCCGCCCATTCACAATCTACCACGAAGCCCACTTGTCCCCCTTGTGTGTCCTATACCATCGAGACATTAGAAAGAGTAAAATTTTACCTTCGAAACATTTTTTAATATGTTCAGAGCGTGAAATTATTGATGAACAAAATTCACGGATATATAGATCGATCAACTCCACTGGTCAGCACAAAAATCCACCTTTTCACCCCATTCTTTTTTTTTTATGGTTTCTACTAATGTTTTATTAGATCAGACCATATGCAGATAATTTAAATACCCGAATATCAAGTTGGCAAACTAGAAAAAATAGGCAAATAAATGAAAATCAACAAAATACACGGGAGGAGTGGGGAAAGCATCAAAATAAAAGAAATAGCACAAAATAAAAGTAATCCAACTTGTAAAATACAATTTTTGAGTAGAAATAAATGAGTACAGCCCTGCACCTTGTACTTGTTTCGGTATATGGAAACAGCTGTTGCATGGGCTAAAATCTGATGATGTGCTGCCAAATATGGCTCTATAAGAGCATTCTCACGTCTTCCTGGAGCAAAAATTCCAGTATCATACCCATTGATTGCAGTTTGAAGTGGCTCATTAACAGTCATCCAGTTCTTCACTCTATCACCAAAGCTTGCAAAGCAGGTGTCTGCATAAATAGCAAAGTACTCTCTGGCAAAAGCCAATCAGAATCACACCATTCAATAATAGAATATTGAAAATCAATCCTTACGATGATTTTATACACTATTCTCAATAAAGGTACGAGATAAAAAAAATTAAAAGGGAGCACCTAGGAAAACGCAAAGAGATGAGAAAAAAAGCTGGGCGTTATGAGAGCATAAAGGGTCAAAAACAGCATTAGGTGTTCAAGGCCACTAGAATAGATATACCACACCGAGTGTAAACTAGTTTACCCTAACTAGGTTCTTGAAGTTAAGGCTTGGTAATGTAAAAAATCACCATTATCATTCCCGCTCCACATAAATAGGTTACTATCTCATAAACTTCACTAGTTTCAAGCACAATACAAATCAATTTTATGATTATTTGAAAAGAAACAAACTGTAAAATAAAAAATCAGTTGCATGAAACCTACATGATTTGTTTATTTAGCCATCCTCCCATTGACTCATGAAGATGCAGAGGAAGATCCCAATGGTACAAAGTTGCATAAGGTTGTATACCTGTTGGAAAATAGTAACTTAATATAATTTTTTAAAAGATAAAAAGATAAGGTAAAGTAGCTGCAAGCAGATTGTACCTCTTTCAAGAAGAGCATTTATAATGTTGTTATAAAAAGTTATCCCTTCGTCATTGATTTTGGTTCCTAAGCCATCTACACCAAAACAACCATTACAATACAATAAAATGATAAATCCAAAGAATCCTTAGCTCCTATATGCACTAAAAAGACAAGTCAAATATCATTTTCAGAATGAGAAGCATCTCATCAAAGAAAAGCAGGAAACAGTGACCTTATAGTTGCTGCTCATGTGCCTAAAAGGTTCCAAGTGGGTAATGTCTTCACTATTGGGCTTCTTAATAATAGATTCCAAGAGTTTATAGGCAAGTATGGAATGATAGATATTCATTTACCAACTTGAGCAAGAGTGTTGTAAATAACAGAAATATTTTAAGTTTATGGGTTCCAAAGATAATCTTATTTGATCTTTACTTTAATAATTATTTCCTTTTATCTGTACTTCACAGTTTCTTTGTTTAAAGATAGTTGTTCCCCTATATAAAAGAAGAGAATTGTTAGAAAATACAATTCTTCCGACTCATTTAGTAAAATCAGTTCCTTTTCAAGTTTTTGACTTCTCTGTATCACCCAATTTACTCCCAAAACCATGCAATACCCTGGGTGGACCTTCTATCAACAAATGACCTTGCATAGTCTACATTTGTTAACACTTCTATGGATAATACCTTTTCTTCTAAATAACATTCCTCTTCCAATACTTGTTGTTAAACTCTAAGAAAGAAAGAGTAACATTAAGCTAAAACTGTGTTTCTGATACAACAATAATGTTTTATTTTGCATTGAGAAAAATGAATCAATACAATAAATAGAAGATATTTGATATCCTCTACTAACAAAGATATGATACAGAAATAAACTAAACATTCCTAATAATACATATATAATTTAGATATTCTTTATATACGAGCAACTCCTTATTTCTATAATTATATAACTTTCCTTCAGGTACTGAAGAATTTGATTCACTGTATACAAGTGTCTCTCTCAAGGATCTTGCATAAATTAACTAAACACAGTCACAGCATAAGCAAACCATAGTCTAGTGTAGGATAATTAGATGAGTTTTTCCACAAATTCTTTGGTCTTGGAGATGAAGAAACTCATAGTCTTCAGTGGCTAAGCGAAGTGCATTTTGAACTAACCATGGGGACTCTGAATTTCTTGTCATGCCATATGGGGTCACCATATGACATCTAATACAGCAAAACATGGACTGAACATATGCATCATGTGAAGTTATTTTAATTGATATAGTATCTTTTAAAAAGATTCATGATGTCAGGGACATGGAAAATGATTTATGAAACCGCTAACCATATAGAAAGCACGTTTAAAATTCATTAGTAGTAAAACATACCAGGGAAAATACGAGACCACGAAATTGAAAATCTATAAGCATCAAATCCCAACTTGGCTATTAGATCAATATCTTCCTGTTACGATTATTACATTCAGAATGTTAAGATTTGAAAATTTGTGCATAAGGCGAGCCAGCATTTAGCACTTCGTAGAAATAATTATAAGATACCCTAAATAAAATTTCATATATCCCTCCATACTCAAGCAAAAATAGAGTCAATGACTTTCCATCTAAAAGTACTCGGCTTCGAAGAGCAAACAGGTGCAAAATTATACTCGTACAAAGAAAAACAGATGCATTCATAAGAGAAAAAGCCGGTCCCCAAGGAAGAAACATTGCTTGAGCAATCTAGTTTACCCCAAAATAAATCAACAAAAGCAATATATAAACAGAAATAAATGAATGTCAAACATAAAAAAAATTATGTTACTGACCATGTACCGATGATAGTGATCAACTGCAACATCGCCATTGCTTTTGTCAAGAATTTTTCCTAATAAAACAATAGAGACAAACAAGTAAGAAAGCACGAAGTAGTGCCATTAACTAAAATGATAGCGAAGAATCTCACAATCTATTAATATTAAGGAAAAAAAAGTTCTCATACCGTCAGTGCGTGAAAAGGCATCCCATATGCTAGGACCTCTACCACCATCCTTGCAACCGCCTTCTATCTAGAGATTAATAAGTAGTTTAATGTCTAATTGAAAAATCCATCAGTTATAAATATGAAATTACTAATCTTAATATATTCCATTCTCCTAGTAATTGGCCAAAAGACATTGATCCAAGATCTCCCTATCATAGAATTTTTATATCTTAATTACCTTGACTTTCATGATAATTACACATTACAAGCTATTTTGAATAAATGGTTACCTAGTCATGAAATTCCACTTAATCAAAGCCAAATTTAGGATATGCCTACCAGAAATTAGAGGAAGCCCATGTTTAAGAAAAAGGAGTAAAAAAGATCGAACAAACTAAGCACTGCAGTGCCTCCGCAACCGAAGAAGGAAGAACTACAATGTTTAAGAAGACCAAGAATTTTTAATTTCAAATGACAAAAAAAAATTAGATGAGCTGCAATCAATGTTGCAAATCCAAATTAAGTGATGCTATGGAAAATTTTTGTTAAAACACATCAAAGTTAAACACTGACAGTATAAAAATGCAAGTAGTGTTGATGCACTGAAACCTCAGAACTAGATCTATAGAAAAGAAAAACAATAAAATAAAGTATAATCAAACAAAATAAACTCCAACATAAACATCTCACAGTACCCCCAAAATCCAACACTAATCCAAAGAAAGCCAAAACAGAGATCTCAAAGCGAATTATTTAAATAATAATAATAATAATAATAACAGTTATTGGGTTCGGAAGAATCACAAGAAAAAACACAAAAATAAGAATAAAAGGAAGCAACTTTACCATATCAGGTTCTATACACAAAATACTTATCAACACAAGGAATATAACATCTCATAAATTTTTCTCTATATATAGAACTACGGAAAATAGATAACAAAAACCTCTAACGGCCTTGTATAGACTTCCTTAGACCATCATGATTAGATTCATTAGACGGAGAAAGTTCAATAACAAAAACACAACCTTTTCTCTTTCTTGTTTTGCTAAAAACATAGATCAACGGAATAAATTGAATAGGATTAAAAGGGTAAAACGAAGAATGAAGGCATTCATATTTGTCAACAAAATGCTGTTCGAATCGACGTGAAAAAAATGGAAGAATGAATCTGCATTGGGAGGAACCTGGTATGCAGAGGTGGCAACTCCGAAGACGAAGTTGGGAGGGAAGTCGTTGCGAGAAACAGAAGCGTTTTCGTTGAGTTCATTTTCTCTGAGGAAGTCCTCCTTCTTCACCATTTTCGTCTTCTTCAGTTCAGTGATTCCAACGATTTTTTTGCTTTTCGCTAACCGTTTTTATAGACTCGAATCAAGCAATGACACGATCCACACAACATTTGACGCTTCTAGAAAAATTAGATTTAAAATTACTTTTTTATTTTTTAACCAAAATTTTCTCAGTAAATTAATTTTGTGTGTTTCACCTGTAACTTTTTAAAATGTCAGAGATCTCAACTTTGTTGCTTATTCGTTAGTTTGACATAAAAATTAGGGTAAAATTTGTTAAAAGGTGAAATTTTATAAATAAAATTACAAAGAAAAGTATAAAAATATTAATTATATTCACTTGATACATCAATTTTAGTTTTTCCAATGTATTGTGTTCCATCTAATAATTTTACATTATTTAAGAATTTAGATTAAGAATATGACAAAATTTGGAATTTCAAAACAAATAGAACGGATAATTAGCTATAATTGATCTTAATAATATTATATAAATGTACTTCCCATCAGAATATTAATGGTTATGATCAGAATGAAAAAATATTACATTAATAATTAATATCTTAAATGATTTGAGATTAAGTGTATCGAAAGATAGTTCACTAATTTTTTTTAAGGTAAGTAAGATATATGTCCATTTTTTAATTAATAAATTAATATAAAAAACAAAATTAATTAAAATTTGTAAGGTTTTTATAAAGTAGGATTTATGTTCCCCAAACGGAGTCTACAGTATCTAAAGCATCAAGTGGCTGTCTTGTGAACAAGTGTAAATACATACACACATGGAATATGAATTAAATATTGTTAGATAAATTTATAATAGTAATAATCTATTATAAGTCCATTATTAAGAATAGAAGGATGTAATATGTTTACAGCTATTTTACTTTATGTAGAAAAATTATCTATTTCATTTTATGGTTCTAGAAATTATTTCAAAGATTCTAAAACATATAATTCTAAAATATAGAAAGTGAATTTATTTATTATTTTAAATCTATTAAATTTGATTCGAATAACATATCATGTCTCTATTTTTCTCATCAATAAAAAAGTATATAGTTATTAAAGACTATAACATATACTAGTAAATAAAATATGTATAAAAATTAAATTTTTAAATTTTGAACGGCTTGATATATTAATTGGTCCTACTATTTATAAATAATTTTATATTAAACAAGAAATGATTACATTATTTAAATTAAAGAAAATTTATAATTATTAACTTTAGTAAAAAATAAATTATTGTTTATTTATTATAGAATAAAATTATTCAATTAAATATAATATTAAAGTAAGTTAATGAATGGTATATGTGGTTGGTATAATGATATAGATAAAACGTTGTTAATTAAGACTTGAAGTGACAATTAGTTAAATAAATGTTAGCTCAGGTGAAAATGTTTTACATTGATCATGTGACAAATCACGTGACAAGGACATAATTGATAGTTTCAAAAATAATAAGACAATGTTAATAGTATATTAGTAACATGAATTAGTATATTAAAAATATAATAAGAAATTACCATTGAATTATTTTAATTGAAAGAAAAAAAAAAACATTGAAAGCGGCACAAAAGTCGTTTAGAACCATGTGGGTAAATTTGGAAATATATAAAATGTATAACAAGTAATAACTAATTAATATTTTAGGTGTCCACTAGCAAGTGGCTCTGACTGAAAAAAATATTATCCTAGTTTACTAGTAGGAATCTGAAAGAAATTTGGCTAATATTAAATAAATAAAATTTAATAAAATGAATAATAAAGTAAAATCAGTTATAAAGTTATAGTTCATTATAAAAAAACAATTAACCAAATCATACATAAATTTGATATATTTATTTCATTAATTTAAAATTAAAATTAAAATAATTTTAAAAAGTTAACTTAATATAAATCAAATTCAAGTAAGCCTAACTCGAATAATTTATGTCTAATTAATTCAATATATTAAAAGGTCAAATATAAATCATGAAATATTAAATTTAAATTCTACTATTAGAAAGTTAATTTAAATTTAACTCTCGTTAACACGTGAGATTTGTAATATAATATGTTTATTTTGAAACATATACATTTCGAATATAAAAGTATATAGATAATTTGATAACGAAAGAATCACGTGATAGACTCAACTAACCTACTCAGTACCGAGAAAAGCAGCATGAAATCTGAAGTCATATCTCTGGATTTTTCGAATGGGTGGGAAACACATGATAAAATAAAATATAGACTTACAAAATTAATTACTATAATAATCATTACAGTAAAAAAAATATTACAAAAAATTAGATGCATAAAATAGTTATATTTCATTAATTTTTATAAATTTTGTTACAATAACTAATAAAATTAATTATATTTATAAGAGTAGAAATAATATACATATATAGGAGCATTAACAAAATATTATTTTCTTTAATTATATATAAAGGTATACCAAACAACAATCGGAAAAAAATCCTTTTATAATATATATATATATATATATATATATAATATAATATAGTTATAGATAATTAATAATGCCTGAATGTGAGTTGTTAATTTTAAATAGATTTTTTTTTATATCAGATTCATGAATCAGTAGACTATTTGATTTAAGTAAATTATATAAAATCTACTTTTAAAGTTTAAATTAGAAATTTAATATATTTTAAATCTCTTATTTATTATTTAAGATGTTGTATTGTAGATAAAGTAAACAAATGTAAAGAAAAGAAAAAACTCATTAAAAAAAATTATTTAATCATCAATTTTAATTATCAAATAAAATAATTATTAATTGTGACTAAAATAATCATCAACTTAAATTTTAGTTCTTAAATAATTATAAAATAAAAATAATAATTAAATTTAATAATCAATTAAACAAAAATAATTAATATTTAACATTAAAAATTTTAGTCATTTATATTATTATATTCTAAATTAATCTCTAATTAAATTAGTGACTAATTTTATTATTTTTTAAAACTAATCAATTTTTTTTAGTGAACAAAAAGAACCAATTACACCACTTCAAAAATTATCAGTGGAAAAAATGTAAAAGGAATTCTTAAACCATGTCTATCCGATTATAATAGTTTCAATTTATGATTATTTGTTCAAGTGCCTTAAATTAATATTTCGGGCTTGCTTAAACATTTGAATTTAAATAAATTATATTATACTTAAATTACAAATAATTTGATTATTTATTAAACATAGATATATAACACTTTTATGATTTTTAAGAATATAAAATTGAATAGAGACATTATGTGTTTAAAATTAAAATGATAAAAAAAAATCGAAAATAGATTAAAATAAAAAGTTGGATTGATTTGAATTTTTTTCTTCCAAATTAAACTGCTTAGTTTGGTTTACAAATTAAAATTTTGAAATCCTCTCAAATCAAACTAAATTCAATGGAGATTAAATATTAAAATATTATTATATTATATACTATTTCACTGATACGTGAAACATGTGTACAGGAAGACAAATTTAATTAATCATATCGATAAATATGTGAGGGGAATAACATAGAAAGAAATAATATGAAAAAGATTGATTTTAGTGTCTATATTTTTTAATTTCTTGCAATATTTTGTAAGTGGGCATAGTACTTGATAGGCTTTTTAAAAATAATCTTTAAGGTCAATGTCACAATGTATAAACACAATATAATTAGCAAAGTTCTTTATTTTAAAAACATGGAAACCTTCCAAATTCTTCACAATAGCTTTTATCCTTTATAATAGCCTTTGGTAATTGATAGATGTTATTTTCAATAAACTCGTGTTAATGATTAAGATAGTTTCAATAGATATTTTAACTCTGAAATCATTAGATATACAATTTTACATATTATTTGTGATTTAGATCTTATGTATAATTATAAAATAGCAAAATTGATAGGTTTGTTATATAAAATGCAAAAAGGTATGAATAGTAATTTTTTGTACAAATTGTCTGTTACACCAATAATTGTTCATCTTCATGGTAAATGAATTAAATTTAAATAAAACTAACTACCTTAATTAAAATTAATGTAATAATTCACCTTATTTTTTAACCTTCCTGTTAGCAGTTATTTACTTTTTGGATGAATTTCCATTGTTCATTTGTGTTAGGAATCTATTATTTATAATTTTGTGAACTCTTAATTATCTTGTCCATAATTTCAATTTTAACTACTTTGATTACAAGTTTATTTTATAAATAGGTTTGGAGAAGGTGTTCAAAAGATAATTTCTACAAAGGTAATCCTTCCCTTTTCTCTTTGTGATTATCATTATGCTTTTCTATATCCTTCTAGATATAACTTTAGTATTAAATTTGTAAATGACTTAGTTCCATTCTTTATATTGTTTATGTCAAATTCATGATGAAAAAAGTAAGAGTTGATTTCTTTTATATAATATTATTAAAATATTTTGTTATAGTTTAACATTAAAAGAAGAAATTTATTGGACTTACCTTGAAATAGTAGAAAAAACTATGTTGATCATTTGGAAAATATAGGTACAATTGGTTCTAGAAGGGAAGTTAAATGCAACCTAATATCTTTTTTATAGCGAATAAAGATATCTCTATATTACAACTAATATTCACACATCTCCATATTACAAAAAGTATTCAAAAAAAGTACAAACAAAGCTCACAAGATATAACTTTACAATAGTTTAACACTCAATTTAATGAGGAACGGTCAAGTGTTAAAAAAATACTTGAGTGGGATTAGTCAGGAGTGACAATGTTCTCAAATAATACTCATTAAGGTTAGTTAGGAGTCACTACAAATTGAAGGTATTAGTCAAGAGTGACTACATTTCCAAATAATTTCAAGGGATAAGCCATGAGTGACTACAAGCTCCAAAAATACTCAACAAGTTAGCTAAGAATGACTACAAACCCAAAAAATACTCAACAAGTTAGATACAACTTGATACAATATTTGTACATGTTAGAAAAGAGTAACTACCAGTCAAAGTAATAATTGCTTATAATTTTATAATATTAATTTGTTTAGTAAAACTCCATTTATTAATTGAGAATTGCACATAGTTTGTTTTATCCAATGAACTAGTATAAAAAAAATATCTTGTGGATTTTTCTTTCCTCCTATCTCATTTACATTACATGTTATTATTATCGCCCTAACCTAAAAATAAAGTCATTATGAAGATTTGTTTCCAAAAAGCTGTAAACAAGTAAATTTGTTAAATTATGAAGTTGTATCTATTATATTCCATCAAATGCAATATAAGTTAAAAACTTATTAATATGTAAAACTATTTTTTGAGTAATTATCATCAGACTATATCTACCAAACGTTTTAAAAATTTATTAAAACACAATTCAAATATCTCTTTTTGTATTTTTTTCCTATTTTTACAATAATATTGTCCAAAGAATTTACCTATTTTTTGTTTAACACTTTTTGTTGTAGCTAAGCCTTTGATTGATCCTAAATGGGTTTGAGAGATTAGGAGCATTAAGACATATTTTAATGAACATAAGAAAACCCAATGATAACCACTAAATTATTTTACTTACCCCATAGTAACCTACTATCCCAAGAGTTTCCCATGGTTAAAGCTCATCAATTGCATGATAATTGAAACACATCTATTGAGGATGAGATCTCTTGAATTATATATACTTGTCATATTTTTTATTTATCTGGATTCTTAAAGTTATTGTTACATTTATTGATTTCAACTATTCCAAAAAAAGTCCCACTGAGAGTAGCTAAGGGTTGAAGTAAGAAAGCCACTAAAGATACTTCTTCAAGAAAACCAACCTCAAGCAAGCTTCCAACCATGCTCCATAAAGAGGTTTATCTCTCAAATATGCAAAGACAAATTCATTTTTAAATTGTTTAATGAGCACAAGAGTTGACTCACACATAATCTCTATATAGATTCCAACACAACAAACAATGATCTTTTTTAAACTCTATATCTTCTAATTAAGAGTTTTCCTTATATTCCTTTCAATACTAAAATGTTTTGTGTACTTAGTCAAAAATAATGCAGTACACTTGTGATTAATCTCAAAGAAAGATAGTTAAGAATAGCTTTGTGAACTTGTTTGATAACGACAATACTTCTAATCAAGTTTTATTAGTAAAATCCTTTATATTTCTCTTAAGAAATATGTTCTAAGTTAGATTAAACTAGTATAAACTAAAATATTTACTATTATTTTATATTAGTTAACTTACCTGCTTTTGACCGTTGTCCACATGTTTGCAAAACTGTTGTAAATTTATTTTTAAAACTATCAAATAACCCCTTACTAACGTGTAATAAACTTATTTGTGAAAATGTTTTTCAAATTGTTTTATCATTTCTATTCAATTACTATCTCTAGAGCTAACTTTTTGGTTAGTTTTTTTTTTTGGTAGGATAACGAGGAGTAAATCCTAAACACTGAAAAATGAAGAACAAGTTCAATCATGTACTCCAGAAGAATTAGTTGTTTATCTAACTTTATTTGATGGACCATCTCTAACTTTGTATAGCATATTGAAATATAACAGACAATAAACGCTTTCTTGTTAGAACGTGCTTTGTTCTTGATTCAAAATCCTGTTTTAACATTCCCTAGACATTCTCTTTCTTCACTAAACCTGTGAAGACGACATAGACATTTCGACACATATGTCCAATGCCTTAAAACATGATTATTTTGTATATTTAACCATGCAAAACAAAGCTCTTAAGCAATATTGGTCCAACACTACAAGTATGCCCCAGGTCGAAGAATGTTTCATAAAATTGAAATTACGATGGGCGGATTAGCTGCTAATCTGCTAATAGAGGTATAATTATAAATTTGGAAATCAAAATGTATGCAAACCAATAAGAAAAATAAAGTAAAAAGAAAACCTCTGAAGAAACTGGATGTCTACACAGTTCTACTTTTGCCCATAAGAGGTTACAATCTTCAAAGAGGAAATTCAAACTCTCAACCTGAATTAGGAAATAAGTAATAATGCAGCAAATTATCTGCTTTGAAATACTTCAAGACCCACCTCAATATTTACTACACTGCATATGATTAATATTGCACCAACTGCATTCAGACTTCTCCTAAGAAAAATCAATGATCTAGCAGCAAATTCTCATTCTTTTTAGGTGTTCGTGATACTTAAAAATAAAATGAGTATAGGATGCTAATACACTAATAAAAATAGAAGTATCTTTCTTTGTCAAGATCCTTGTTACACTGACTCCATAATCACCCAATTCTTTCACCTGATTTGCATTAGAAATGGAAAATACTCAATCTCAGGCAATCCAAAGCAAGGAAGTAACAGTCCATTAATAGGTAGCTTGGTACCGCAAATATTAATCCCCATTTTCTATCATCCCTAGTGATTAACTAGAAGTAGTAGCATAGCATGAATCGCCAATTCAAAACATGCAGCTACAGTGACATAAAAGATAAAATAGTAACAGCTACTATGATGAAATCAGTAGAACAACCAACAAACCTTTTTCCCAGCAAAACTATAGACAGTAGTGTCCACAACAGCTACAGCAATGCTGGCACCATGGTGCAACACAAATGGAGTTCCAGCAGAAGATCGATGCCGCTCCACATAGCACGACACCAATCTATAGTGCCTGCAATTAACAACCCTGCTCACAGCAAGTCCTCAAGTGAAAATAAAATAAATTCCCATGACAAAAAAACATCAAAGACCTCAAAAGGCAACAATACTGTTATTCATTCAAGCATCAAGAAGCCGAAACCAAGACAGCAAAGCAAAATTTACATCCAAATGAGGCAACACAGCCCAATAAATACAGCAAGTTTGCACAACCCAATTCAACCACAGCCTACTATTTCAAACTAAAACTCTCATTTCTTTCTGCAATTCGTTAACCACTCAATCAGGTGGCTTTGGCATTCCCCTTGACCTCCCCCGAGCAACACATGCCTCCATGTTCGTGATGGTGGTGGTGGTGATGATGATGATGGTGCTGCTGGTGATGCTGCTTCCCCTTGAGCTGCTTCCTCATGTCATAAGCATCCTCTCCGTCCGCATAATACTTAGCCTCCACATCATGAATCTTGTACCCCAAGGTCTCCGTGTACAAATTGAAGGCCGCACGGTTGCTCTTGCGCACGTGCAGGGACACGTACTCGGCACCAAACACCTGTGTGGGAGAATCCAATTCAAGACCGAGAAAACAAATACATATATTAATATAGTTCGCCTGATTTAATTTTGGTTCTATATTCTAGAAAATCCACAATTCGAAACCTAAATCCCTAATTTTAATCTCTCAATTTCTAATTACCAGTAATTTTAGTTCCTGAATTTTTATTGAGACAATATAATTAATCTATAGAGAGATATGAGCGGTGGTGGACCTGTTCCATGGCGTTCTGGGCGGCGGTCATGAGTTTGGTGGCGAGACCGAGTTTGCGGTGGGTGCGGAGGACGGCGAGGGAGGTGATGTGGCCGTGGCAGTCGGTGGTCTCCTCCTCCATCTTGGCGAGGACGTAGCCGACGATGCGACCGTTGTAGTCTTCGGCGACATAGAGAAGCTGAGGCCATGAGAGGATGTGATAGAAGTAGTATTTCATCTGGTAGTTCTCAGGGAGGCAGAAGAGGTTGCATGCCTGCATCGCCAGAAGGTCCTTCACCGTCGCCTTCCTTATGCACACCATTTTCCCCTTTCTCTAACTAACTTCGCCAGCTATGGATTCTTCCACTATGCTACCATTACCCACACTTCTGTTTCACTACCCCTCACTGCACCCAATAAATACAACGATTAATTTTCACTTTTTTTTTTTTTTTTACTTATATATATATTTATTTTATTTTCAGTTTTATCTTGTTGCTTCTAAAGCATTATATTGTTCAGCTCAAGGTTTTCAAATATTATTATTAATATTAGTAACTATAATTTTGTTAAAAATAATGATAATTACATAATAAATAATCAATGCTTTATGATGTTTTGCGGTGTTACAGGATTTAGTTATTTGAAATGTATAAATAAAATTGTGGAAGAAAAGCAGTAATTATAGCTACACTGGAAAATAAAACATACAAATTGTACGTACCAAAATGATATATTTTTTTTATAAATTTAAAAATATAAATACTAATTTAGAAGAAAACTAATATTCATATCACATACATAAAATATGAATGTATGTACTAAAAGAAAAAAAAAATATATATATATATAAAGAGAGATTTTGCAAATTCAGTTTCTTTATTTTTCTTTCATGAATTAAATTTTTATTTTTCTATTGCGCAATTTTTTCATTTATATTCACGAATTTAACTTTTAATATTTTAATAATTCAATTTTATTGATTAATTTGATATTTAAGTTTTAATCTGATTGGATCAGTATTTCATTAAATGATGATAAATTTCAAGTTAATAATATATCAAAATAATCTAATTATGTAATTAAAAATTGTAGGAAGTTGAATTTGTGAAAAAATAAAAAAAAAACTACAAAAAAACACCTAAAAATATAGTATAGGTTATTTAAAAAGATATGTTGGTGAAACTAATTTAAAATAGAATAATATTTATTGTGATTTTTGTTTGATAGAATTCTATTTTGAGACCAGAGGCTCAAACTACCCGAAACTATGATCCAGTGCTTTATACATGTTCAAGAACGTGATTATAGCTTCATAAACTTCATGCATTATCCAATAGTGAGTATTAACGATACAGGAAATTATTAACGAAACAGTATACAGGAAATTAAATATTTAATTTTATAAAGAAATGTGGCTTTTGAATTTCCATAATCTGATATCACTGGTATTGTGTGTGGTAACAATCTTCTTCATTCCAACAGCGAGGCATGTAATAGAAGGCCGAGTAGTCTTAGGAATGAGATCAATATTTATGTTGGTATCTTCGGGCAACCTCATCCCTTTTCTTCGTTGAATGAGACCAGAAGGACTTTGAAATGTTGATATCAATTTATCCCCCAAAACACAAGAAACAGTTCTGCCATCGTTTTGATTTAGCAATCTTAAGATACCATCTATTCCACCAACGGCTAATGTTGATGTGTCACTCTGCATGTGCTGTAGGGAGTATATAACATTTGGACTCACTCGGTGACCCCACAACAGTTTCCTTGTTCTGCATGAAATGAACAAACAAGGTTGAGCAAAAGATAAAACAATATAGATAATGTTCTGTCGTGAATAGTGATTAAACAGAAAAGGATCATTACTGCTCCAAATAAAAAAATGACTAACTGACACTGCCCTCAACTAAATTTGTGTTGTGGTTAACTTCCTAGGAAGAAACGTTTTACTTTTCCAATTCTTACCTTGTCTAAGAGACATAAAGGTTCCAGCACAAAACAATAATTTAACGGAAATACGAAAAATTCCAAACCTCTGGGAATGAAACAACTGGGCCACAGCCAGAGAGCATATAAGGAGTTTCCTACCTTTTAGGATGCTCATAAACATTATATCAGCTTCAGATAATTTTTTTATTAAGTCACTACTTTGTCTACTTGATACCCTCCACAAAGAAGATTAAAGCTATTCTCAATCAAATCCATGGAAATAATAATATATTTTTTATTGTAGCAATTGCCTATGTAGCAGCGTCTAACACCTTGAATACACGAATGCACTTAAGGAGCAAGCAACCTTTATTACACTATTGCGGCATTACCTAAGGTCCCAACAATATGCATATCCAACAGCGGATCCTGCGAACAGTAGCTGAGAGGAGGGATTGAAACACATGGTCCTTATGCCTGAGATAAAAATTGAATCAGATTCACTTTCTGCACCAGAAATGTATAGTGCTTTCAAAATATTGGTCACAACTAATTGTGGCATTCCATAGCATACAAAAATAATAGCCTCAACATATAAGGATCAACAAAATATTTCACCAAATACAACTGGCTCCTCCAAAATAAAGAGCATATATAAACTTTAGCTAAAGTACCGTAGGTCCATAAGTACTCGAGTGTACCAATAGAACCATGTTAGAAGAGAAGTGCTAACCATGCACCTGAAAAAGTAAGGGAAAGTATTTTTGCAGGATTAAATGCTGAAGAAGAAAAAAAAGCCATGGGATTGACTATATGTGAAATCATTTGATTCAAACAGTTGCTCAAAGAACTCAAACTCGGGAAGATTACACAAATCACAAAGGCATTCAAGTGTGATAATCAAGCTCCTTGCATATCTCCATGAATCCACTATTTCATATGAGGACCAAACACATTGAAATAGATTATCATTTCATTAGGGAGATCTTATCTATATACATTACTTGCTTCTAAAACAAATGACCAGTTACCAGATGTTTTCACCAAATCTTTGAGATAGGTCCTCACATAAATTAGATATACAACAAAATTGGTGCATATTACCTATTTGCTCAAGCTTGATGGGGGTGTTGGAGAACATGGGCTAACAAATCATGTAACTACAATAATTTTGGCAATTGTAATATGTATATTTATTATCTTTTTTGTGTATATAAGAGGATGGCAAAGTGGACTAGACCTGGAGAGCTGGTCCACTAAACCCATCACAATTTGGCAGGATGGGTAGGTATTTTTAGCCAGGCCAGCCCCGCCAACCCTTTTTTAATCAACAATTAAGATGAAAAAATAGTTTAAGAGATTAACTTTTTTACATTATATTATTTGAAGGATAGCAATATACAATAATATTATAACTTAAATCATCAACACTTACAAATTATTCCAATTATTAATTAACATGTACAAGTAATGATCTTTTTAATTTATCTAATTAAACACATTAATTAACCAATCTTAGAAAATATTTACATTGACTAAATGTGCTTTCAATATATATATATATATATATATATATATATAGACACACACACAAACACACACGCACATTAAAATAAAAAACAAAATTAAAAAAAAAAAATGATGGGGTAGGCCAAGATCCTCAGTTAACATAACCATGGCAGGCCAACTTAACCTACACCATTTTTGACAGGCCAGGCCAAAACAGACCGAGCTTGCCAATTTGCCACCCCGAGCATGTAACAGCTAGTATAATTTAAACACACGGAGAACTCATCCATTGTCTCCCGTTTTTCTCTTCCCTTGACATTAACAAAAGAATGCCAATTGAAAGGGATGAATTGTTACCTCTGGCATCACTTGATCTAAGTGTTGCGACCTGCTGAACAGAGGATGGATCTGATATTGTTATACTCCCTGAAGTGGAGCCACTTACTATCAACCGATCTTCGTTCAAACATAAGCATGTTATTGGTACATGGTGCATTCTGCAGATACCAAGTTAAACACATCACGAATGCTACATCATCTTTAAGATACTAATCAAGCAATATATATGAACCAACTTACAAGAATGATATTAATTTTGTTTATGAATGGAATTATTTGTTTCAAGTCACCAAAAACAACTTACTGCACCACTCCTTTAACCAATGTTGATAGGAACTTGGGTATCCGAAGTCCAACATTGGGTAGTATGAAATACTCATTAAAGTATTTAAGTGTGTGATTCTCCCTTTTAATAGCTACCTTTGGAGGGTAAGTTTCCCAAGAGCATGGATAAATGTCAAATATGCAATTATAGTTCAAAATCTTTTCTTGGTAAACTTAAAATGTTGCCGACCACTTTTGGACAGAAATTAACTAAAGAAAATCTACAAAATACCTTATTATTTGAGAACATCTCCTACTGTACATGTCAAAAACACGAACAGCTCCATCATCACATCCAACCACAGCTTCTGGATCAAAGTAGCTGAAAGCCCAGAACAGAAAAAAACTCAGATATCATATGTAAATAGCTTTTTGTCTTACTTCTGTTGAATACTGATTATCTTCTATTGTGCAACTTATATACAGCTGCTTTTGAACCCTTGTCTTTCTTTCTTGATAGTTTTGTAAATGGCCACCCTTGGTTGTGTTGGGTATGTTCTAGGTCCTATTTTCTCTATTTCTAGGACACCCACCATCACCACATAGAAACTCAATGGTCAAAATTATTTATCATGGCCTGCTTCTATGGAACTTTGGTTCCTTGGTCAAGGATACCATGCCTAGAGAAAGCCCAATCTTCTACTCCCAATATTTCTACAACATATATTTCTTAATCAATTACTAATCAAAATCCATGGATCATTGACTCGGGTATTTCTGAATCTGATCACACAACAGCTAATGCTGCTTTATTTTCTTCAATGTCACCCCTTAAATTTTCTAACGTTATTACTTTAGCTCATGGGTCCCAAATAGCTTCGAAAGGAATTGATCAAGTTTCTCTTTCTCATTCACAAAATTTAAACTTTGTTCGATTTATCCCTGACTGTCCCTTTAATCTAATCTCTCAAATCAATTAATAAACTCCTTAAATTGTTATGTAACATTTGATTCGATTATTCTGTCATAGTGAATCATGTCAGTTGGGTAAATATATTAAGTCTTCTTTCCAAAACAAACTGAAAAAGATGTAACTGAACTTGTGCTACCTTTCATTCAAATATATGGGGTCCAAGTCATGGTACATAGTTTAGTTCCAGATATTTTGTTTCTTTTATTGATAAATATTCACAATGTACTTGGGAATACTTAATAAAAGATAGATCTAAACTTTTGTCCATTTTTATGTCTTTCTTCAATAAGATCAAGAACTAGTTTGGGAAACAATTAAAACATTTTCGAGTGATAATGCCAAAAAATTCTTATCCTCGAATTGTTATCCTCCTTATCGCACATGACATTTTACATCAATCTACATGTCCTCATACACCACAACAAAATGGATTAGCCAAAGTAAAATCGGACATTGATGAAAACTGCAAACACCCTAATGGTTAATGCAAATGCTCCTACACACTATTGGGGTGATACAATGATACAATGCTCGCTACATGTATTTTAATAAATAGAATGTCCTCTTCTTCACTCGAAAATCAAATCTCTCACTCCATTTTTCCAAATGAATGGCTGTTTCATATTCCTCCTTGGGTCTTTGGGTCTACATTTTTGTTCATTATGTTTCACCAGGTTTGGATAAGTTGTTTGCTAGAACTATGAAATGTATTTCTTAGGATAAACCGGAGAACACTCCCAATGTCAAATTACTACCCAATCAAGGGAGCCCTTATCAGGTCCTAGAAAATATACGAGGTTGGCTGGCAAACTAAACTATTTCACATTCATTCATCCATATACTTCCTTTGTTGTGAGTGTAGTGAGCCAATTCTTGATCTCTCCTTGCAAGACCAATGGGTGAAATCATTCAAATATTGAAGAATATTAAGTGTTCTAGGAAAGGGTCTTATTTACAAAGTCAAGGGACATGCTCATACAGTTGGATACTCAAATACCGACTAGTCTAGCTCACCCAGCGATAGGTGATCCACTTTTGTGTAAAAGAGGAAATTTAGTATCTTGGAAAGCTGAAGCAGAATACAGGTCTCTTTAGCAATACTTAAGCAGCTTTACATATTGCTGCTAATCCAGTATTTCATGAGAGGAATTGAGGTTGATTATCAATTCCTCAAGGAGAAGACTGAGTCAGGATATATTGCCACAAACTCTGTCAACTCTAGTGACCAGTTAACAAACGTCTTCACCTAATGTGTGAGGGGACCAAGAATTGGCTACACGTGTAAAAAGCTTGGTACATGATCTGTATGTTTCAGCTTGAGAGAGAGTACTAAGATTCAGAGTAATATATTTGGTTCATTACAATAGTCATGTAATCTTTATATTAGAGGAAACAAAGTATCCTCTATTCATGTAGAATAAATGTAACGAGTCTATATAAACTCATCCGCTGTATATTCAGACAAGTTATTCAATCCAATTTTTCTTGTTATCTATTTTAACAGAATCAGTTTCTATTACTAGAATTAATGTCTAGGATAGCTAGAGGGAGATTCATGAACGGTGACTTATCATTATCCAAGAGAGTTACATACTCTAATTATTTCTGTTAAACGTGATTCAATCTGATTCTGAGTGATTATACCAAGATCCTGTCTAGTGCTTTCACTCAGGCAATTCACCAAATATTATTATTCAAGTAAATAGATTGCCAACTTACACCACTCGAAAAGATAGGTAGAGAAAAAGAGTGTTGATTAGTTTACCGCATGCATGAACCTTTCACAAATTTGCCTTCAAGTGAAGGAAAAATGCTTCTTTTCCCATTCCGCCTCCATATGCATAAATGACTACCAATTAGACCAACAATCTGAAAATAAATTTTGGAGTTCAGAAACCATAGAGGATACAAATCTTACACAAGCCAGCCAGCAACTTCAAGAAACTTGAATTGACCCCAGCACTTTTCTGGCAAATTGACAGTATAAAAATGAAAAGATGCAGCAAAAATGAAATAACACTGGCCTTCGGATGCTTTGCAGCACAAATAAATTACATAGAAAATTTCAAACAAATACAGGATACAACGTTGACCTAGATTAGTCAAAGGACTGGAGCCCAAACCAAGTAGCCCAGACAGGCTCTACAGAGCATACTGGGAAGTCAGTATCCAATTGCAAGAAGTCCGATGTTGGAAGTATAGGACTTTGGTGTGGGGATTATAAGGACCTGGGCTCTCCCACTACATAGCTAGCTTTTGTAGAGCAATTCTCTCAAGATTATTATGAATTAGATGATTGGTATCAGGGGATTATAGTTGAAGAAATTAGGAAAATATGTTGTATAAAGTTTATAAGACTCATATACTTAACAAAGTCTAAAACAATGTTTAGATCAATAAAAATAAAAGGATAATGGAGTAGTGTGGTAATTCTGTTGTATAGTTACTTTTCTTTTATAGTTTCAGTTGTGCAGTTACTTTGCTGTTAGAGTTTCATTTATAAAGTTACTTTATAGTTAGAGATTCTGTTGGTTTTTTACCTGCAGACTGAGAAGTTAGTTAGACATAGTAGCCTGCAGTTCAAGTGTTACTGTACTGTAAATAGCTTAACCTCTCTTGTATAAATTTAGTTAAACAAGAAACTTCTTCATCTTGTCAGTCTCTCCCCCTTCTCAATGCATATTGGACTCTATTAAAGGAAAACATATCTGAGCAGTTTGAGAGTGCTCATCTCCCAGATCAAGAGTTCAACCCAATTTCTGCTTATCTTCCTCTACCAGACTTCACTGTCTACACTTCCTCCCAACTACATCATATGTGTCAGCATGCCACACTCCACAGCCAACTAGACAGTTAGTTGCCTATTCTCCCTCCCAAGTTCTGATTAGGTGCATCTCACTATTCTTCCTTCTCCTTGTACATCACTGAAGTCTTACATATGAAGCAAATGATAACTAATGAAATGAGTTTATTAAATTTCATAGTAACGCTTTTCATTCCCAATAAAGAACAATATTTTAAACAGGTGGTATCATATGATTTACTGATAAAATGAAATTTCTTACATGTGCACAGTAGAAAGTTAAATCGATAAAGCATTCATTCAATTAATTCACCTTGCTCTCATCGAAATCAAAGTCAATTAAAGGGAACGTATCTGGAATTGAGTGTTCTTCCATGCATTTGCGGCTGTCTAATGACCAGAGACGAATAACCTATCATAATGCCATGGAAATAATTAGTACAAGGCCTAATGTAGTCAGAAATTATATCACACTATTTAAAAAAGGGCCCAGACTAAGCCGAAAAATCAGTTATATTTATAGAATACAAATATTCTGTGAGCTAGCCTCTCCAGATTATTGCTGCTATGCACTTCCAACCAAAAGATAAGATGCAAGGGACAAACCTCTTAACATAACCAAAAAATTCACAGATCTGCTAAAATAAAGAGTAAGAAAAAGCAGATAAAATCTGGCATGAATCTACACTGCTTTCGCGAAAAAAAAAAAAAAATGCCTTTCTATAACGATTAATACAGTCAAGTGCATTAGAAGCATAAACTTTCAGAAAAAAATAAAACAAAAACCATTTTTGAAGTTTAACAAGTCTATTGATAAATTTATCTCCATCCACCTAAGAATAGGTAACAGAAACAATAACTTCAAGGAAGTTTTAGCGAAGAGATTTTGCACCTAGAAACATCTGTGTTTTCTAATGTTTAACCAGATCACTAAAATAATCTCTTCAGATTTTAGCCTTTAAATTCTTTTAGACCAATAACTCTTCCCCTGCCCCCACCCAAAACAAAAATGAGAGAACAACGAGTTTAGAGTGTTATCATCCAACTTCCATACACAGAATCTGTGGTCTGTATCAAGAAAAAAGTATAGTATGTATACCAAATGATTCATTTTTTAAATAACCATCTTTCTCCAGCACCCTAATTAATGTCAGATTAATCCCACTTCCCTTGGTAGAAAACTGTAAACAAATCTACACGTAAATTTGATATGAAAACCATAAAAGGTACTACTTAACATCTTGAGGCCTCTCCTTGTTAATGACTTATTTATTATGAGCATCTACCAAGAACAGATTTGGAAGCATTATCTTAAGGTCCACATGAAACAATACAAGCAAAGGTTTTTATGCCCCAAATTCCTAGGACAGCCACCCCTTCCAATCTAATATAAAAGTTAGTCTATCTACCAAGGGAAAGGATCCCTCTTAGCTGCCCCAAATCTCAACCAGAGGAAATTCCCAGTGATCTTCCAACTTCAATCAATCATTCATACAATAATGAGGAAAGAAGCACATTTGAATACTAGAAAAACAAGCCTAAATCAGAGTGATACCATCAGTAAATAAGACGCTTCCTTCCAGCCACCTGACCTTCCATCATATTCTAAACCATTAGGGCTTGACACATGAGATCATAATACTGCCCAATAAAGCTTCAAATAATATGTAGCCATAGTCTTATACTCCTGTGCTACAGTTAATTTTATCATTTTAACAATAAATAATGATATCTCTCAAATAGAATAAGTAGAGACAATTACAATACTGCAAATAAATTCAAAGTCCAATCATGTATTTTCTTGTCTGATGCTTAACATAAAACTAAATTGTTACTTCAGAAATGATCAGATAATGTCATGATGATGTCAAATTGAAGAACAATTGCTAGTTGATTGCCTTGTTATATGTACCCAGGCACTTAGAGAAGTCACCCTCAAAATCTAGCTATTAAGAAGAACCAAGAACTTACATACTCCATTTTGTGCTTAACGACACTTCACTCAACTGCCTCAATAGTCAGAACCCTCCACAGGTAGACCTTTTCAAGACCCTGACAGCCAATTCTGATTCTGATGCCAATTTATAAGTACCCAAGCCATTGGGGAAGAACCAAACACTTAAATACTCCACTGAGGATCCCATACTATTCAATGTGGGACTCAGGCACTCCAAAATTCCGAAGTCCCTCTCCCTTTATAACATTGTCAATTTGTTGCTATATATAAAATACAAGTTCCTCAATCAATGTGAGATCTTCATATATTTGTCTTATAAAGAGGTGGAGATGTATATTGATGTACTGCTATTCATAACAACCAAGTGATCAACTTACTGACTGTAAATTTGTATTTTGTATGAGAGATGAAAGTCTCAAGGGAAGACAAACAGAAAGGTGAGACACAAACAGTTATAATCCACATTCAAGAAGTTGATAATCTCTAGAACAGACAGTAAACAACTTGTGCTAAGCAGCTTAAGGAAGGAACCTTTTTAAGAATCAGAAATCGGAAATATAGGAAATAAAATACCACCCATACCTTATCACCAACGCCAGTAACTAGCATGCCCATTTTCATTCGGCACTGAGCAACCCTAAATTGAAAGGTAAGTATTGAAAATCAATACAAATCTTGCATGTTGACTTCATGAGCACTTATAACACAGACGCACACAAAAGCACATCCAATAATGCAGTGAATATGGATTAGTCAACATTATGGCCAAAGATTCATCAATATTTATGAGAAGCCTTGATGGTTGCAGCAGATGTATTGAGACTGGGACTAATGCTACTACAGAAATGTAAGCAAAAGTTATGGAAGTAAAATTCTTACCAAGAAACTGAGAACAATCATGCCAAAAAATACCCCAGCAATAACACTCACTTCAATAAAATTTCAAAAGTGCTTCAAGTTTTCTATTTTGAAAAACATGAATAATAGTCAACAAAATGAAAGCCAGGCACTTATGGCGACAAACTAGGGCCTGATTTGGACTTGGAGAATACACAGATCCACACTGCTAAACCATCAATTCCCAAATACCAAATCAACCACATTCAATTCAACCATTTACAATCAAGTGAAAAAGCACCATTAAGTGAGTAATGCTTCCCAAATGAATATTGAACCCAATGTTACAAATATTATCCCAATGGCAGATTCTAGAACGTTTCATAATGTTGAAATGGCAACATCATAATGTCTCAACTTGCTCATTTTATGTAAACAATGTGTAAATGTAAATTTGTACAACTATGTCCGACAAGAGTACTAGTCTGTTAGAAAATTTTTAGGTCTATATAAAGAACGTTTACATACTCTCATCCTATCTTTTGAAATCAAACAATTACACAACAGTTTATTCTATGAAAGTCCTCTCTAATTCTTTTGAGACCTATGATCTTTGGCAACATCGATTAAGTGTTACTTGTATCTCTTCACATTTTTGTGATAACGTCGGAATTAATTGTTATGCAAAATAAAGAGATTGAAAACATTACTAATGAGTAAAGGGAAGAAGATTTAGGTACGTAGTTGAATGACCCTTCCACTGATCAACGTAAAAGCCACCACGCTGGAGAGCCAATCCATGGTGCTCCATAGCCACCTCTCGTAAAATCACCCTCAAGGGCTTTTCCGTAAATTCAGACGAAGAACTCTTCACGTTCCTCTCACAAAACTCTCGCAGCGACCGGGACTCGACAATGGCGTTCCTTCACAAATACGCACGTGCTAATTGAGGATCGTTTGATTCAAATTGCTTGAATAAGAAAAGGAGAGAGTGGAAGTGGGTGAGGTACCAGAGTTTGCAAACGAGGGAGCAGCGAACGAGGTCGAACATGTCGAGGAAAGCGAAGATGGTGCACACGATGTCGGGGTCCAGTGACAGTATGTTGGTCGTCGGAGTTTGCCGCCGTTTATTTATTTGGTTGGCGGTGGCCGGAGAAGGACCCCTCTTCACCGCCGTGAAACCCCGTTGATGTTTGTTCATTGTTTAAAGAAGGGAATCAAACTCACAGAGTGACAGAACACAAAGACAATGGTTTAACAGAGTAAACGGTGGAGGAGGAGTTGGAAGAACAGGACCAAAAGGTGACCATAAAAAATAGAGTTTATACAATAAGCCACATGATCACAAAAAATATCTATTTTAGAGTTTATTTTAATATACTATTTTATTTATTCAAACTTCCTATCTCAGTTTGTATTAAATACAATATACAGTATATTTATAAGTATTAATACGTTGTTAGTATACGTAATTCGTTATTACTTTTATTTTTATTAATATAATTCATTTCGTTATTTTATCTTCCATACTTTATAACTGCTTTTCTAAATTTAATTAACTATTTATAAAAAAAACATTAGTCATAAGATCATACAAAATAATTATTTTATAACTACTTTTATGAATATATTTTTTCATTCATTTAATAATATATTTTTATTTAATAATTATGATAAGAATTATTTTTTATTTTTTTCTAGTTTTTATTATCATAAGAAAAATATTCTAGTTGTTGAGAGAGCATTATTTATTTAATTTTTCAAAATTTTACAAAAGAAATTAATTTTTATCTTTTCATTTTTAACATCTATCTTGATTGAATTTTAAATCTTTTTAATTTTTTTAAAGATTTTATATTAAATTCAAATTTATAATATAGATATTTTAAAGTTTTATATTAACTTACGTATTGAATTTTTCTTCAATAAATAAAAATATTTTAATATTTCTAATTAATTTCATTATTTAATATGTATTTAATAAAAATATATATTTTTATACTCTTAATTATTTAATTGTTATAAAAATCATCTTGTAAATAATATTACTTTTTAATATTTTATGTAAGATTCCTAAATTTTATCTTCTAAACAATTATAATATACAGATAATTAATAAATATAATATATATACATATTACATTTAAAAGTAGTTCAAAATATAAATATCTTCATAGAGATTTTATATCTACAAAACAAAAGTAAAATATGCATAAAAAAAGAAAAAGAGATCATGCACCTCATCAAGTATTGAGGAATCTCAATACCTGTCAAATCCTCTATTAACGTGTAACACACTATCATAATATTTAACAAAATAAATAACATGCCAAAGGAAAGGATAAACTAGAGACTTTAAAATGTAGAACCATAAAGTTTAAATATTCTATATTAACCAAAATACAACAACCCATTCACCTATCAATAATCTATCTGATACATCACTTTACCATTTTCATTTCTATATAATATTACATAATATAAATACATTGACACATATACAAAAACACTTTACTCTACTTTCGGAAGACTCATGCATTGAATAGATTAGACGTTTGCACCTCTCATACAACTCTAAACTATGATTCCATACCGTCTCTCGATCAATGAATCAACAATGATATATGACAAGGTTAATCTACTTGAGTCTGTTCTGACCAATTATATTTCAAATTATAGTCACTCAATCTGAATCTCCATCGACTCTCATCACCTAATAATCTTAGATTTCAATATACTAGTTAAGTCTCAATACCTCCTTCTACACAAATCTCAACAAAACACAATCTTATCTTAATACTGATATCTCTTTTCAATAGTATGTCTAGATTAGAAACCATAACATTTCAATATAATACCATACATATTTTCATTTTCCTTCTTTTTTTTCTTTTGTAACTCTTTTTTCTTTTCTTATCTTTCTTCTTCTAGCTTCTCACGCCTTTTCCTTCTTCTCACACCTTGTCATGATTGAACCCCATGACATAAACAACACTGTCACAACCACTACGAGAGTAAGGAACTAGGTACTATTCTGATACCAATAGATGAGTTAATGAAAGAAAAGAAAGGAAAGACAATAGCTACTAAGGAGCCACGCACAAAATAGTTTCCATTCAAATTGCTTTCAGCACGCATAGTGAACAATTAGAAATAACTGCCGGTTGTATAAATTGCAAAGATCAAACTACATAAGTGCAAGTCGCAAGTACCAGTGATGATAGATGTGTTCCTGTACATGATCAAGGTTTAAGACTTGTTTAAATACAATTGTTTCTGAGAGTGTTTTTCTTTTTTAAAGTATAGAACTTTTAGAGTAAAAAACCCCTCAAAAGCATTTTTAGTTTTTTTATCAAAATAACTCTTGCTTGCCAACGTTCGTTACCTACAAATGTACAATTTTGTTTAGACAAGCAGGAAGAGATACAAAATATAGGGGAGCAAACTTAATCATCAATTTGAAGTTCTATCCATGAATCAATAATATACTTGGGCTTGGACCAATGCAGCACTCCACAAAGTATGCTTAATCCTTTTTCTTCTGGACTCCAACCCATCGAGCAAAATCCACCCACCTACTCACAAATGTGTAATAAATAATGAGGCAGAAAAGAAAGAGAAAGCTTAATGGTACATATTCATAGAGATTAATTGAGCTAAATCAGTAATCTTACAGCAGCGAGCCCCAATATGTATTCGCAGTTCTGACAGTAAAGTATGCTGCCGTTAGTATAAGCTTGTTTCGGTGTAGTAATGGTTCAAGAATTCGTTGCTCAATAATTCCTGCAAGTACCTGGTACCTGAAAAAAAAAGCAAATCCTTAATAAGAGGTTTTCTTGTTTTTTTTTTTTTTTTCTAGCTAGCAGAGATCCTCATGATCTGCAAATTTTCCAACTGTGACAGGATACTACTAGTGGATAATTTTTCCTGCTTGAAATCACTTTTTCCAGCTGGCAGCTACTTCGGAATAGAGTGCCAGTTTCTCTTCATTGTCAATTGGCATGAAAAGGATTTTCTGGAATCCCATTAGTATCAGAAAAGGTTCCGTTATTTTCTTATCCTTCTTGATGTAAACTAGCTCTTTTAAAAATTTAGGCTTAATCAAACTCATTGTCCTCTAAACAAACCCCTTATAAAACAATTTTCCATACTAAATAGTTCTCCTTTAGAGAGACCAAATGAAAAAAAAAAAAAAACCATTTGGTAATGGAAAAAATGTTAATAGATATTAGAGACTAATTTGAAAGAGATATAAAATTTTGAGGGACCAAAAACCTAATTATCAATAGAGTATTTCATTTAACAAACAAAGTGGATGGACAAACCCCTAAGACTTATAAAATAACAAGTTTCAAATACTGTTTTGTATACCATGACAAACTTCCGGATGGGCCACAGCTGCAGTTTTCTTAAATTTCCAATAACATATGCACTCCAATTTTTTTCATAGCAATGCAGGGTATTTCATTCGTAAAATAAGCAAGAAAGTCAGCCAGTTTTCAAATTATTATGCGTTTTAATTGGGAAAAACTACATTATTTTGATACGCAACTAACACATGAAAATAACTTGAAATACATTCATCTATTCACAACTTCTGTTCTCTTGATGGGATGTCGAATACTGTAAAAATACATAGTAGAAAAATGGGCTTAAAACACATTTATAGTAGTTTGTTCTGACAATGGAATACCTGATGTTGCTAATGACAACCATGTAAACTCCATGTGCTACACTGGTTGCTATTACGGGTAAATTCTCAGCCTGGGCAGCAAATGTTTTATTAACAGCCTTCTTTACATTGATCAACGCATTTGTTATAGTTATACCAACCTGAAAAGGCATTGCCACCAGTCAAATTACGGAGAGGACGCCCAAGGTATATCTCAGATCCCGTTTGTTGATATTATTCCGCTTATAGAACTTCACTATGATGGATGAGTGTATTTAGTACAATAGAAACAGTTTCTTCTTGGGAATATGTAGCCTGTATGCCTCATAAGAACCACACTACAACATGCTTGAGAGGAACAGGTGACATGTCTCTAAAATAAATTTGTAAAATGTATTTTTATGTCCTCTAATGTACTTAATGATGCATCTAAACTTACTCTTTCATGATTTTTATTTGTTTTTGAATTAGGGTATTCTTCAATTGGGAGTCAAAAGATGAATTTCTTGGAATACTGAAATCAATTTAAGTAGTTGACCTTTTCTACACACATTTTCCATACACACTAATCAAGGACCAACTCCTAATCACATGTTAAAGAACAAAGCTATCTACTAACTATGTCACACCATATTGCTTTACATACTTAGTTGTTAGTCTCAATGTCTTCTACGTGAAGTAACTCACTGTTATATGGCTAAATACATAATCTAGTCTCAAAGCAAGCACTCAGCAAAACTTTTATATCAGTCTAGGAAACAGAGTGAAATAGGAACAAACAGCAACAAAAATTCTACTTGTTGAATGTAGCTGGCTTAGCCAATATTTTCTATTATTTGTTATTATTTCTATCTACAAATAAATAATCCTATGCAGTATTTTACACAAGGAAGATTAATCTTATATTTTATTTTTCTTTATCCTCAACACTAATCAATATAATACTTCTCCATTAACTTAAATCTTAAACTGTGATACCTAAAAGCTCAATCCAACTGTCAAAACAATGAAACCATTGCAGGAAGTCTAACCTAAATTAATTTTTGCTTTTCCGTATATTATGAAGATCAGCACAACTACAATTGCAAGGACCAAGGCCAAGTTTCGTAGTAGCAGAATTTTTTTGAATTTGCCAAAAGGCTATAACAAGCTAAAAGGGCATTCTGTAAACAAATAATGTGCTAATTTACCAATGCAGAGCTGGAGCCAACAACAAATAGCTTTGCACCGTTACGCTGCATAAGAGACGGAGATGATCCTCATTTAAAAGGAAAAATTATGTGACTTGCTTTAAATGATCCAAGACATACCACTATAGCACCTATTCTTTGTAGAAGGGTATACGATGTTCCAGGTAAAGCCACCTGTAGAGATTATTAACTTCTAATCATATACAGTGTATAACTCAAATCATAAAAAAATTGAAAAAGAAGAAATGCAGAAAGCTGAAGAGTGTTAACCTGAAAAGCATTATCAGGACAACCATAGAATAATTTAGTAATGGGTCCAGCACTGACTGCAAGGGGAGGTTTGAGAGACACAGTAGGTGCAGGAAACCACACAAGTAGAAAACCTGTTACAATGCCTGTTACCTAAAATAAATTTAAAATCTGAATTAGGTGGTTCCCAAGTGCTTACATAAAAGAACAGGGCAACATACAAATTGAGTTTCACAAGAGTGCAAAGTGTTGGTTAAAATATGATTAGTACAAAAAAATAATTGAGACCACGTGCTTCTAGGCACGAAAAATAAACAACGCGGATTGACTTTAGATGAAGTATTAGGGTAATTTTGGACAAGCTTCTCCAAAAAGGTTTTTAGGAGAGAAAGATAAGAAGAAAATTTAATTAACTTCTTCATAAACTATAATGGGCATATGCACAAATTAAAAACAAAAATTTAGAGGAATTGGTTCGAGAGAACTCTTACCAATTAATTTGTTCATAAGTTCATTATAACTTAGGAAGAAGCCAATTTAGTTTATCCTCCTATTTTTTTGTCATAAAAGTCCTTATGGAGAAACTTTAAGTCTTGTAAGTAAAAGAATATAATTCAATTAATTGTTGATCTCAATCTGCTAATTGGAAACCTAGAGTGTAGTAGTTCACAAACTCAGCAAAACTTAAGATAGAAGACATAAAGCTGACACAGTATAGTTGCAAAAAATTTATTTTCTAATCTCTATACTTTTTTTTTTCACATGGTTAATCTCCATACTTAGAAACATTCATTTTAAACATTGAACACCATTTTTAATTATTTTACTCCTTATTTATACCATTTTAATATAGTATCTGCCAGAAGGACTACAAGATTAAAAGTGATATTGGTTTGAGCTAAAGAAAAGAATATTTATAAGAATTAAAGTTTTTTTTTAATTAGAGTAACCAAGCATGCAATTAAATCTTCAAAGTAATAACATTTTCAATTGCAAGCCTAAAAAGTGATGAAGTTAGAAAAAATTTAAAATTCTTTTGTTAGATTACTCTAGAAAAAATATTATATCTAGGCGATAAACATACCACATTCGCAACAACAAAATCCAGCTCCTTATTGAAGTTTTCCTTACGGCGCTCGAACTCTGCAGCTGCCTGGAAGCACACAGCATATCCATTACAGATTGATCATTTGTAATATAGACGCTTCACTAAAAGACACTATATGTTATTATATTCATGGCACGATTGTGTACAGAAACTATCTTATATTCATGACTGGTGAAAATCACAATCGATGGCTTTGAAGGCCTTAGTTAATTCATAGTATAATCTCCCTTTGCCATATGTTTTTCTGTTCAGATCAAGCAAATTATATTTTACAGTTATAGGAATACAATCAAAAGAGATGTTAGAAATTTATAGAAGAGATCTTGACAAATAGTAGAGATTTTATTTCATTTGACATACTAGTTACATGGATTGATAATCTATTTATAGTTACATGGATTGGTAATACACTTCATTAAACTCTAAATGTTCATAATATCAGTGACGCTTCAAATCTTTAGCAATTACATAAAATTAATGTCCTTCAATACATACTAACTTAGAAGCCTTCACTGAAACGTTTTATTTTCGAACTATTATTTCTAACATCCTCCATATTAAGAAAATCCTCAACGGTTTTCTACACACAAAGTTTTGAGATGTTTGGTGAAAATATCTGCAACTTGGTCTTGTATCTTCCCATCAACTAGTTCCACCTTTTTCTTGACAATCTTTTTCTTAAACTTAAATGTCCACTTTACTTCAATTGCTTTATGACCATCAAGTATATCTAATGGTTGCATGACTATTTCACTCTTCATCAAAGATGCAATAATTCTTAAATAAATATAAATTCAATTCATATGAGAGAAAAAAAATCTAATATATTCGCACAGAAGAAGAAATTAAAGTTGGATGAAAGAAAAACCTTGGTGAAGATGATAACACCACTTTCGATGAGAAGCTTGGCTAAGAACAAATCATCTGCGAGCAACCTTTCCCTGAACCCTCGGAATTTGAGCAACCACCGCATCACAGCTGACTGTTCCAACTGGAAGAACCTCCGCATTATCGAACCGGGAACCCTCCCCGCTGCAACTGCCGCCGCCAAGTCTTCCGGCAAACTCTCCAGCCGCCGGCCGTCCTCCGCCAACGCCACCATCGCCTCTTCCCTATTGCGGCCCCTTTCCTCGTCTTCATCACCGCCGCCACCACCCCTATCACCGTTGCCACCGCCACTCCCCGACGAGTTGCCACCATTCCGGTGAGCGGAGACGGCGGTGGCTGTAGTGTGGAGGAAATGGGTGGTGGTGAAAGTGGATATTTTGAGTTTAAAAGGAAAGAAGAGGAGAGTTGGATGAGGTGGCAGAGAGGGGTTGTTACAGTGAGAGAAGAATGGTGTGGAGAGACTGAAGAAGGAAGCTACAGCCATACGGTGACGTTTAAAAAATGGAGGGAGAGAAGTGAGAGATGATAAGGTAGTAGATAATTCGGGAACTTTAAAATTTGAGGTATAATTATTAAAACAAATAATAATTCAAAAAACATATATTTTTTTAATTTTAAATAATTCTTTTATACTAATTAAAGTTTATTATTTAAAAAAATAATTTTTTAAATATAATTTTCTTTGTTTAAAATAAAAAATTTCAAATACTTTTTTTTATTCTACTCCTATAATAATAATAATAATAATAATAATTTTCAAGTTTCATCAAAAAAAATTATTTTTAGTCATTTAATAAATTGTTAAACTAATGTTTCAAAATACTAAGTTAAATTTGAAATATATATATATATGCTTTGCAATGCATTTTAAAATAGTTTAAATACTCATTTTAGACTTTACTCATGGATAATTATGATATGATATATTTCTTTTACGTTTTTTTAGTCTATTTTATTGAATTTTTATGTTAATCTTCATTAACAATAAAAAACTATATTAAAAAGATAAATGAAACAACACAAATTAATTTTCATTTTCATTATATTATTTTATTTATAATCTAAATTAATTTTAATTTCATTGATTACTTTAAAACATATTAATTATTTAATAATTTTTTATTTTATATTAAAATTAATTTTAATAGAAAATATTTAATTATATTTTTTGATAATATTAAAATATTTATCAATTAAATAAATGGATTTAAATTTTAAAATTTATATTTATATATTTGAATATTTATTTTATGTAAAACAAAATAGCAAAACGTAATGGTAAATAAGTTCAATTTCATAAAGAAATGTAACATGAGTGTAATTTTAGTTGTTTATTAAGCTTTCAGTTTTGCCTTCATAATTTGTTTTATAAATTTTGAAATCAATATTTATTTATGAATTTTGTTTCTCTAAAATACTTCTTTTTGTATTTTACCGTTCTTAAATTTCAATTCACTTTACTTAATTATCATATTTATTTTATAAATCTCATAATTTTTTTCGCCTCGTATTATATATTAGACTTCAAAATAAATAGTAGGGAAAAAAATTATAAGAGTCAATATCAAAACCTTTTCATTTTATAAGTATTAAAATCATATTTAAATCTTGTTTTATTAGATAAAAGAAAGTAAAACACTCTATTAGATGAAATATTATAACAAATTTTAATATTAAATAATACCTCATTTATGTTTAAACTCACTCTAACTTAATTTTAAAATAAATATTATATAATACTTAATATTAATTTTTGAATTATATTATAAGTGAAAAAAAAATGGATTATAATCTCATCACTAAATATAGAATAAAAAATATCTTAAAAGAATAAAGACGTAAATCTTATATCTTACATGTAGATAGAATGTCCAAATTCACCAATGGTATATACACGTATCAACATTTAATGTATGTATACTATATAAAAAAAATGATATTTTGACAATACTGTTCATCCTACCCCATTTGATATTTTTCTGTGGTACACTTCTTTTCGTGCTGGTAGTAAGAAAGAAATGTGGTATTTATTTGGCTTTCGTGGTTTGACTTTGTCTTTTTTTAAGGGATAAATACGTCATTGACTTTAGAAAGGGCTTAGAAAGGAAGCGTTAAATTGAGAGGGAAACGAAATTCTCGTTTAACATTGTCTGCGTGAATTGAATGAGAGAGAACAAAGAAGAGAGCAACCTACATTTGTCGTTATCACTATTGTCACTTTCGTGTTTCCAGCCGTGTGTTCGTCTTCTGTCATCCAAGGTAAGGAGTTCTATATGTTTTTCTCTATAAACCACTTAGGTCATCGTAAAAATAATTTCTTGGTGCATTTTCTCTTGCTGTATTTTATATCTGGTACATGTATGTTTAAAAATCATTTCTTGGTGTGTTTTGGCTTGCTGGTCTTTGCATCTGATACATGTATATGTTTAAAAATCGTTTTTTTTTTGTGTTTTGGTTGCTGGTTTTTGCATTTGTGCCTCGTTTATGTTTAAAAATCGTTTCTTGTTTTTTTTGTGGTTGCTAGTTTCCATCTCTGCTTTGTTTATGTATGGCAATGTCCTCCTCCTAACAAAAAAAACCACTTCTTGGAGGTTTTATGTTCGTAGTTTTCATGTCTACTACATGTATGCCAAAGTCCTGCAAACCACTTAAGTCAACAGAATAAATCATTGCCTGTTGGGTTTACCACACCTTGCTGGTTTCCACCTCTGAGGCCTGTATGTATGCCAAAGTCGTACTCGGCAAACCACTTATGTCAACAGAGTAAACCATTTCGTGTTGGGTTTTCCACACATTGTTGGTTTTCACCTTTGAGGCATGTATGTATGCCAAAGTGATACTCAGCGAACCACTTAGTTCAACAGCATAAACCATTGCCTTTTGGGTTTTCCACACCTTGGTTGCTTCCACCTCTAAGGCATGTATGTATGCCAAAGTGATACTCAACAAATCACTTAGTTTAACAGAGTAAACCATTGCCTGTTGGGTTTTCCACACCTTGCTGGTTTTCACCTCTAAGGCATGTATGTATGTCAAAGTCATACTCAGTTAACCACTTAGGTCAACATAGTAAACCATTGCATGTTGGGTTTTCCACACTTTGCTGGTTTCCCACTATGAGGCATGTATGGATGCCAAAGTCCTACTCAATGAACCACTTAGGTTAACAGAGTAAACCATTGTGTGTTGGGTTTTCACACTTTGTTGGTTTTCATCTTTAAGGCATATATGTATGCGAATGTCCTTTCGACAGTTGTCATTGTGATGCTGGTTTGTGAAAAAAATCATTTCTTGGTGTGTTTTTTGTCTTGTTGGTTTTTGTTTGAGTTTTATTGATATGTATGTAAGTCAATGTCCTCCTCCTTACAAAAAAAAAAAAAATCACTTCTTGGGGATTTTAAGTTGGTGGTTCTTATCTCTGCTACATGTATGTCAATGTCGTACTCCGTGAAACACTTAGGTTAACACAGTAAACCATTCCTTGTTCAGTTTTTCACACCTTTCTGGTTTCCATCTCTAAGGCATGTATGTATGCAAATGTCGTGTTCACCGAACCACGTAGGTGACCAAAGTAAATCACTTCTTGGTTTGTTTTTCCTCATAATTTTTTTCCTCATAATACGAGACGTCACAAAATATCAAGCCTCGGTCTTCACATCACGATGTTGGGTCTTCCTCTTACCATGCATAGTTTCATGATTAGTCATTTGGTAAATCAAGTCACTCCGATATTCCTCCACCTCCACCAACAACATTCATGGACCATTATCCTCACATGTCATTCCAAGCTCTTATCAACCAGGTTCCATCTACATACAACATTTTCTTTCTCAAATGCCTAGTTTTTTCACATCAACCAAATTTGTTTGCAACCTCATCATTCACCTATCCATCTACATTTCATCTTTATTATTGGCTCACAATGCACGCACTGCACCTACATGGTTAGCAACAGAACAACGACAACAACGACAATTCAGGACCACCTCATCACACGAGACAAGACCCAGGAGACAAAGAAGAAGACCTTCGTGTGACACCTCATCACATAAATAAATAATTTCATATTGTAATTAATAATAAACTTCTATATTTTACTATTTACCATTTACATATATTTCCTTTCTACCTTTTCTAATATTTGAATTTATTTACTCTTAAAATACAGTTATATACACTCAAATAGTCAAATTTAACTTAATACTTAAATTAACATGAACTTTTTTTATCATATTTACTAAATCATAACTTCAAATATAACAATATTGTAAAAATTAAGTTGCTCATTTTTTTTTTATATCAAACTAACCACTTTTACTTTAACTAAACTTATACTACCAATTAATTTTTAATTTTTATAAACATTTCTTCTATACACTAATCATCCAAATTTCTCAAACAATAATCATTAATAATCATTCCAATTTTTAAATCATTACATTTAACGAAAATTTGTTCAATAATTTCACAAAAAACTATAATTATCTTCAAACAAATAAGTAATTCAAACAAAAATCATTAGTAATTATTCCAATTTTTAAATTCATTACATTTAACGAAAATTTATTCAATAATTTCTCAAAAAACTATATAATTATCTTCAAACAAATAAGTAATTCAACTTGTTCTTCGTTAACTAATTAATTTTCTTTTACTAACAATCACATGATGTGATTAAAATCTTTCAAATTATTTATAAATAATTGTCTGATTACAACATTACCTATTACGAAACAAATTGTGTAACTAAATAAAAAATGTTAACATATCAACTTAATTAACAATATTATGTAACTAAATAGAAAATTAACATATCAACTCAATTAACAATATGTAATTAACCTCTAAAACATGTCAATTATAATTAATTTCAACATTTTGCATTCATCCAATACATCATGCAAGCAAAAGGTCAGAAATTCATCCATCGTTCGTCCAAAACGCCAAAAGCGGGTTCAAAAAATAAAAGCATTGAAATCGTGGTCCACTCACACGATTTCAATAATATTGAAATTGTACGCCACCCACACAATTTCAGTAATACCATGTCCCACCCACACAATTTTTGTGTAATTACTACAAGGCAAAAATCTTGTTGTCTTCACACGCTTTCAATTAACATGACTTAATTCTTACAAAAAGGTTAAGTGAAATCATACAAAGGAGGCATGATATCACCCTTAATATTAAACTTGTGTTATCTTCTCACAATTTTATTTTCTAGTAATTGAAATCATGTAAAAGGAGTATGATTTCTGCCACCTATACACGATCTAATGTTCTTACAAGAGACCGGTTAGCTCCAACAACAACAAAGTCTTCGGTCGTTCCTGATACTCCTGTGTTCCAGCCAGGTTCTTCTATTCTTTTTAAAGTCCATAGTCCCGAAAGGGGGTCCTGCAGGCACTCCAACGCTCAAGTCAGTTTAAGGTCCGAGTAGTGCAGGTGATTAAGATTAGAGTTAAAAAATACCTTATGCCTGGAGATAGAGTTCCTATTTATAGGTGTTGCGGTGGACCTAGAGTGTTTGAGCCATAGGGTCCAGTCCAACATAGGTCCAACTATTATGGTCCTTTCTAATTTGAATTCATCGTATCGTATTCTTCCACATGTCTTACTTAAAAGACTGTCTCATGTTGCTAGTCAATGGCGTGTGTCACTTGGCAATCAGCGCGTGAATGAGATAACCCTACCCGATCGATCGAGATGAACATTTGGTATACCGTGATCATCTCGATATACCAAAAAGACATATACAAATATAATTTGATTATTATGTCTAATCGACCGTATAGTACACATAATAAAAGTATTTTTTATTTTTACTTATTTGTAGTAAAAATAAACCATTTTGTAAATTTTACCAAAAATAATTATTACGAAAAAAAAATTATAAGAGTCAATATCAAAACCTTTTCATTTTATAAGTATTAAAATCATATTTAAATATTGTTTTATTAGTAGAAGAAAGTTAAACCCTCTATTATATGAAATATTATAATAAACTCTAATATTAAACAGTACATCATTTATGTTTAAACTCGCCCAACTTAGTTTAAAAGATAAATCTTTATGAATATAATATGATATTTAATATTAAGTTTCGAATTATTCTATAAATGAAAACAAATCGATTATAATGTTATGAGTAAATATAGAATAAAAAAATTATCTTAAAACAATACATATATCTGTATTTAATGCATGTCTATTACATACTTTATACACTTTTTTTCTCTCACATAACATATCTTCTAAATCTTATCTTTTATTTCCTTTCTAAATACAGAAAAGATAATAAGTATATATCAATCATTTTCGTTATAAAAATCAACTGTATTCTGAGCTCTTCGCAGGACCCAGACGAGTGAGGCCACACTTCTTTACCCATAATTTAAGTGGAGATAATGCAAGCCACGTGGCTCATTTTAACACCACTCCTTTTTTGTATCCAGAAGGTTGTGCTAAAATATCTCACTATCACACCTTTATAAATGCATAATAATGCAAACTACGTGATTCCTTTAACGCTGCAATTTGTCATTCACTCAACAGAGCACCACACTGAACCGACAAAGCTCAGAGCAGAAGAAGATAACCCAGAATGAGTACCGGCGCTGGACAAGTCGTGTGTGTCACCGGCGCTTCCGGTTACATCGCTTCCTGGCTCGTCAAGCTTCTTCTCGAACGCGGTTACACTGTTAAGGCCACTGTTCGCGACCCAAGTATGTGTTTTTCTTCTTCTAGAATTTTTGTTTTCGTCGATGATTATTTGTGGTGACGGTGATGCATTCCTATTTCAAACCTTAAAGATTGGATGAAATGTGATGTGCAGATGATCCCAGAAAGGTAGAGCACTTGGTTAAACTTGAGGGTGCCAAGGAGAGATTGCAGCTGGTGAAGGCGAATCTTCTAGAAGAAGGTTCCTTTGACTCTGCCGTTCAAGGTTGTCACGCTGTTTTTCACACTGCTTCTCCCTTTTTTAACGATCCCAAGGACCCCCAGGTTTGTTTCGTTTGCTATTCCATCTGGGCATTTTTTTTTATCTGTGGATTATTGATATTATGTTTTTACTTTACGTATTTCAGACTGAGTTGTTGGATCCAGCTATTAAGGGGACTCTCAATGTTCTGAAATCGTGTGTGAAGTCTACCACGCTGAAACGCGTCGTTTTAACTTCTTCTATTGCTGCAGTTTCGTTCAACGACAGGCCTAAAAACCCTGACGTGGTGGTTGACGAGACTTGGTATTCCGACCCTGAATACTGCAAGAGAAATGGGGTATGTGCTGTTTTCCCTAATAAACTTCCATTACATGTTAATCCTTACTACCGAGATTAAACATCATTGGAGAACCACACAAATAGTATATATGATAAAGTTTTGTGCTTTTCACAACATAGCTAAAGTTTTTCCTATTAAGTTTTGATGTTAAAGCCAATGGTTTAAAATCCCGGATAGAGGTGCATAGCATACAAGTAGTAGCTTTCTTAACCAAAGCATACAAGTAAACACCAGCAATTATTTTAGTTTCATCCCATGTGAACACAAGATATTGCTTCATATGTTTAAATTCTGTTTGTAGTAATTTTGAGATTATGGAGTCCTTGTTCACTTATTCTCGTGCGCTGCACTACTAAAAATTTGATCTGCTTCTCTCGTTTTGTTCATATGACATGAGAACAGCTCAATAGTTGTAATACTTATATGCATTGGACAATTGCTACTGAACTAATATTATGTTACCTTGTTCTTCATATTTCTTGATGTTTCCTATTTATGTGTAGATATGGTATAACCTCTCAAAGACTTTGGCCGAAGATGCTGCCTGGAAATTTGCCAAAGAAAACAATATTGACTTGGTTACAATGAACCCGGCATTGGTTGTTGGACCTCTCTTGCAACCAGTACTTAACACTAGTTCTGCTTTTGTTTTAGAGTTTGTCAATGGTAATTAGTATTGTAAATTATGCTCTAAAATTTCTATATTTGATTCAATTCTTAGATAATTGAAGAAACTGTTCCATCGCCTTGATACAGGTTCATCGACATATAAGAATATAACTTTGGGATGGGTGGACGTGAGAGATGTTGCACTGGCCCATGTTCTAGCATATGAGAATCCTTCGGCTAATGGAAGATATTTACTTGTTGAGAGAGTGGCACACTTCTCAGAGGCTGTGAAGATGTTACGGAAATCCTACCCAACATTAAAACTTCCAGAGAAGTGAGTATAATTATTTTGGTAGTTTCAAGATTGCATATACTTCATCTAAAACGTGAACAAAAATTCCCAGCCGTTGTACGTTACTATTTAGTGCTTTGTTACTTGCTTGAAAACTGAGTTTAAGTGTCAGAAATGCATTCAGCCTTGGTGATCTGAACATGTATTTTGTATATGCATTACTCATACACATTGAAGTCTAGGTGCATATTTGAGGTACTTGGTTGCACCGTAATCTAGTGACTAGCTAGCACTTTCCACTGTTTCACGTCTCCAATATATATCTGTAGTTATGCTAACTTGTGCACAACTTTTCATTTGGAATTTACTACTGAATTATATGTTCCTGAGACGAGGCCAAGAAAAAAAAAATATAGGTTTTTCCATGTTATTTTGTATGAAACACTCATTAGGTTATGGGGCCCAACGGGACCTTTCATTCGGCGGTCTAAATTTGTTTTGCATATTTATAATTATAAGTAATTCGAGTTTTTCCTGTTTTTGATTTTTTTAATATGGTTTCACTCTGTCAACTATATTAACAGGTGCGTAGATGATAAGGAACCTGAGCCAGTATTTCAGGTTTCGAAGGAAAAGGCAAAGAGCTTGGGAATTGAATTTACTCCTTTGGAAGTGAGCCTCAAGGATACTGTGGAAAGCTTGAAGGAAAAGAATTTCGTCAAATTTTAAGTCGTTACCCTTAAACAAACGTGGAAACTTGTTGACTTGGCGTCATGCTTATGAATAAATGTATTGAAAAATAAGACTTAATTCAGGACTGATAAGTACTGAAATAAGTTAATCTTGGTGTAGTTTGTACCAGTGACAATTAAGTTTTCATTATAGTTGTATCCTCTTTAGAAAAATGTCTGTTGCAACTAATGCTTTTATTTGTATAATTTATGGCTCTAATGGAAAGTTGAGTAGGTAGGTTCAATATTGATTGCTAGTTGAATATAGCAAACATAGGAAAGTAGGATATTTTGAATTTGGGATAGCCATGTGTGTGAAGCGGAAGCATTTTAAACAGTACATAGCTTTTACCAATTTTCGTGGTTGGAATTAGAAATAGCCTTACTGCTTTTACCAATTTAAAGGGGACTCATTGTTCTGAAATCGTTTGGGAACTAGTCAAGTCGGTTTTGCTAGTTTTTTTTTTTTTATCAATCGTGATTAAAACACAATCTAAAAGTTTATAAAAAAGTATTCATCTGAAAAGTATATGGCTTAACTGTTCCAACCCTACCTCTCCACCTGTTCTATCTTTTAACTGATTTTATTTTCTTATTTTGATATGAATTTTTTCTTTTATCTTTTTTGTTACGCTTTTTCTCATTGTGCTTTCACTGTATTTTATTTTGTTAAATCTCCTGCTTCTTCACGTCCCTATCTTTTTCATCTTTGTTGTCTTTCTCAATTTATGAACAAAAAGTTCTATCAAAAATGTCGAAATTCTTCATTTTTCATATGTAACGCTTGATGAAATTTATGCATCTCCATGAATTTTGTAAATCATACCATTTAATTTGTCATATGATTCAGGTAATAAAATGATGTACTTACAGAAATATGTAATGTGAAAGGAAGTTTTTTAAACGAATTGTGACCCAATTTGTCTGATCCTTGTTATTCTAACTACCATGAATTTGGGTAAGTCATACTTTTAATAACAATTTTAAAATGAAGAACTTCTATTTAGAAACACAACTTATAATTTAATTTTCTACATCATTTTAAAGTCGCACATTTTGAAGAAAATATTATGTTTGGTGAAGTTGAGTTTAGTAAGATGAGTTATAATTTCTATTTTGGAAAGGTGAGAAGAAGAATTCTTAACCTTTCAAAATTGATTCAATTTGTTTTAATCCTTATTGTTTCTAAAATTAAAATATAATATGATTTCGAATTTATCATAGAATATTTTTGTCTCAGTTAATTGTTAAAAATGAAGACATTCTTGGAATCAATTCAAAAATTGTGTTCTTCGCAAATTATATATCTGGTTTGGGGAAATATGATATTACGGTCTAATTATTAAATTAATTAATTAAAAATTAAATAAAGATGTTAATTAAACCTAATCAATGTTTAATTGTTTGAATTCATAAGGAAACAATTTGAATTTGATCAAATGAAATTGTGTTGCTACCGTCAAAGTTTTGAAATTTTGCATTTTTTGAATATCTTTATTTCTATCAAATTCGAATTGAACTGAAGTATTTTTAAAGCATCACTATTCCTCTGTTAAGCTCTATTTTTGGAAACTTTCGAGACGCTACTAGCTTCGTACAAACTCATTACAGAATCCTTTCAAACTTCGTTTATAGTGGTTTAATAAAATTAATTGTGCTTCAAATTCAAATAAGTTTACTTTGCCTCAACGTTCCAGTTCCAGTTTTTACAGATTTGGAACTTATTCAAATTCTCATAAATCAGACCATTCTTGTTATGGAATGCTGTTACGTGTTTAATTTCAATATATTTCATGTTTTGTTAAAGTATCATTCAACTTCTTATAAATTTGGTTTTTTAATTTCTTCATCACATATCAATAATGTTCTTTGATGATTTGAGCAAGTACTTCAAACTAAATCCAGTCAAACATACATAATTGTCATGCAATATTTTAACGATTTTATTTAAGCAAAATATATTTTAAAATTCATTCTGACGTTATGTCAAGCCAATAAATTATTTTTATTTAATTAAAAGATAATAAAAAATTGAAATAATAATTTTGAATCTAAAAGTTTTAAATATAATGATTTGTTAAAAGCTATAAAATTTTACATTTGTGTTAGAAAAATGAAATTAGTTTTGTTTTAAAATATAATGATTATATATATATATATATATATATATATATATATATACGTTTTAATAATGTAATATTATTTGTAATTCTTTTAAAATTGTAATTATAATTATAATTATTATTATAAAAAGAAGTTTGTCCATAAGTTTATGGTCCGGTTCAATTTAAATTCCTTTATTCCACGTGTTAAAAGAATATGTTAGAAAGTGTTTTATTCTATTCCGACGACAATTTTTAGAATGTGGCCCACTTATTGGGTTGCCTTATTTGGTTAAGTCTACTTTGATGCCTACACAAATTATGCTAATGTGAGGACCATTTTGATGCTTCTAAAATATATGTGAATTTTTACCATTTAAACACGTGTTCAACTCGTATCAAGTTTAAATATGTTTCTAAGTAGATTTTGTTTGTTTTTCGGATGTGTTTGAATCTCTAATATTTTTATAATTCGTGCTTAGTCATTATTATTATTATTATTATTATTATTATTATTATTATTATTATTATTATTATTATTAATATTAGTTAGTTCGTTAGTTTTAGGGGTGTTTAGAATCAAATCTATCCAGAAAGAAAATGGAAAATCAGTCCAAAAAATTAATAACTAATTAAATAAAAAATATTTAGATTGATTTTTTTTTCATAATTGAGTGTTTCAGTTTAGTGTGGTTTGAGCTTCGAAACCGATTCAAACCAAATGGAAGCAAGTTTTATAATAATAGTAGTTAATTTTAGAGGTGTTTATAATTGAATCTATTAACAAAAAATTGATAATTGATTAAATCTAAAATATTTAGATTTTTTTTTTATAATCAAGTGCTCCAGTTTAGTCTCTGGTTTGATACTTCAACCGACCCAATACAAATAAAGGTAAAATCAATTACTTTAATATTGTAATATTATTTAGCACTTTACTCGTACGAGATGTAATAAAGAAAAATCTAATGTTTTTAATTTAGTTCATGTATGAAAATATGTAGTATTTCTTGTTAAGTATGTTTAACATATAAGTGACATGGAAGAAGAATTGTCATGACAACATTAATATTTCATTGTCAATGTTAAAATAGGTTAAATACATGAGGATAAATTGCTGAATTATGTATTTAATTCTTTTAAAAAAAAAGTCATAAATTAACTTTTGTTGAGTCCATGGAGACATTTTTTAATTATGATAGATTTTCTTTTGAAATTTTTGTAATAACATCTCAAGATCTTTTTGTAGATGCAATTTACTTTAGACAAATCTTTGTAAACTCTTCTCAAAATCTTAGTTCGATAAAAACTAATCTTCTTATCTTATATAAACATTAATAATATCCAAAATAAAGAAATGAAGATAATTTAAAGAATAAGAAATTTATATTTTAGACTCGGTCTAACTTTTTATTAATATATAAAATTTCTTTTAGTAGATTAATATTATAAGAATACAAATAAATAGTATTTAAACTTTAATTATTATTGGCTAATATTGAATTTTTGTTGTAACTATCTCTGGTTAAACATAAAGTATTATTTAAAATATAATTATTCATAATTAAGATTGAGTATTTTTCAGAATACAATCATTCTTGGATAAAATTGATTTGATAACAATACTTCTCTCGCTAAAGATTGAATATATTTTGAACAACAATCATTCGTGACTAAAATTAAGTATTATTTGAACAATATTTACTCTTAGTTAAAAGTGGATATTCTTTTGAAAACAATTGTTTTTGACTAAGTTAAATATTCTTTAGAGAATAACCATTTTTTATGCAAATCCAAAGCTTTACAATCAAAGTGATTTAAAAAAAATTAGATTGCTCACTAAGTGTATGTTTGGTTGAATTGATTTGAGAATTGGCTGACCTAATTTGAGAGGATGGATGAGGACCGATTTGCAGGATGATATCTTCGCTAACATGAAGATATTTGAAGGGTTGGAACTTGAAATTACAAAATAGCCCTCATAAATGAGGTGGAAATTACTAAATACCCTTGTAAACATATATAACAATTAATGGTATCATGTATATATTAATAAGAGTATTTAATTTTAAATAATTACTTTTAATTAAATTTTATCTATTAATATTCTTTATTTTAAATTTAAGTATATCTTTCATTTGTTTTAGTCAATTTAAGTAGACTGTTTATATACTTTTTATTATAACTTATTAATATTTTTATAGAAATAAAATAAGAATTCAAAAAATTTGTATTTAATCTCTTAGAAATATAGTAAAAAAATATTTAACTTTTTAAGTAGGAGAATTAATAAAAAAGTAAATTTGAAAAACATTGCAAACTATTTTTATTTAGACTAATAGCTTTAAAAGTTTCAATTTAAGTAAAATGTAAAAATAATTTATACTTACAAAAACAACAGTAAATTTCAATAAAAAAAAGTAGTTTAGATTGTAAGAATTTTTTTTTTACCAGTTAATTATAATTTAGACTAAATTGTATATTTTAATAGAATAATAAATTTGTGATTTTATTGCATTATTTAGAATTTATGTTTAATTTTAAATAATTTAGAAGATATGTTTTAAATAATTTTAGTAATATTTTTTTATATTAAAATCAATTTAATTCAATTCATTTTAATTTTTACCATCTTATTTCACAAGGGTTAATTAGTATTTTCAGAAATATATCAATTGAAAAAATAAAAACAAATGTATAACATATGTCAAATCATTCCCAAACTTTCATAATCCATCTCCTCAAATCCCTTCAAATCTTACCATTCATCCCTTAGGTTGTGTTTGGTTGGACTGATTTGAGGGGATTTACTGTTCAAGAAGATGAATTTGAGGGGATGAAGGTTGTTTGGTTGACCTGATTTGGGAGGATGGATGAGGAGAGATTTGCAGGATTGGATCTTCGCTCATCGAAAGAGATTTGCAGGGATTTGAAGGAATAAAGATCGAAATTACGAAATTGTCCTTATAAATGAAGTGGAAATTACGAAATAGCCTTGATTTTGGAAATTACAAAACACTTCTTTAAGTGGGTTTAGGGTTAGTAACAATGTATATATTATATATGAAAAATAAACTAATTTATACCTAATTCTTCAAATAATTGATTTTAATAATTATATATATTTTTTTCATTCATAATACTTTCTTTTTTTCCAAAACAGCTATAATATAATTAATCTCCCTTCAATCTACCCATACTCAATACAATCTATCCATTCATAATTATATTATTGACCTAAAATAATTAAATCACTAAAAATTGTTTACTTTATTAAAGAAATAATAAAAGTATATTTAAATATTATATTGTTTTTTATTTATTCTTTTTTTTTATCAATGAAAATATGTTTACTTAATGTTTAATTGAAGTAAATAAAAAATATATATATTTTTGTCTCCTTATTTAATTCAATATATATGATGAAATTGAGAAGAGAAGATGTTATTTAAAATATTTTTTATTCATTAAAAAAAACAGTTTTATTTTCTTTTAAATGTAAAATTATTAACACATAAAAATAAGGATGTTCAAGGGTTGGATTAATTAAAATCATTATCAACCTACTAAAAAAAATATCTACTTAGTTAATTCAGTTTCTATATTTTTTATATTAAAATCAATTTAATCTAATTCATTTTAATTTTTTACCATCTTATGTCACAAGGGTTAATTAGTAATTTCAGAAATATATCAATTGAAAAAATAAAAACAAATCTATAACATCTATCAAATCAATTCCAAACTTTCATAATTAATCCCCTCAAATCCCTTCAAATCTTACCATTCATCCATTAATCCAAACAACCCTCTCATCTACACACAATCCACTCAAATCCCTTCAAATCCATCCTCTCAAATCCACTCCCTCAACCAAACAAAGCCTTAATCCAAACAATCTTTTCATCTCCACACAATCTACTCAAATTTCTTCAAATCCATCTTCTCAAATCCACTCTCCCAACCAAATAAAGCCTAAAAAAAAATGTTGTATTTTATGATAGATACAATATTTCAGTCATTTTATTAAATTTCTCTTGAACACTAATAATGTTCTTATGATCATTATTGTTGTAAGATTTCCATCAACCTTCTTTCTTTTTCATAAATATATTATATATAAATAGATTGAGAAGAAAATAATTATTACAAATTATTGTGAGGATCTTCCTCTGTTACTCTTTTTTTCTTTTTTTGCATTTGAGCATATATTTTTGAAGTTTCAGGAAACATTAATATTCTTAACTAAAGATTAATTAAATGTGTGTGACTTAAAAAGGAGTTTAAAGGTAAGAGAAGTTTCTCTTTATCAAGTTAAAGCTAAAAAAATATGTATATTTAAGCAATATTGATATTTTATAAAAAAGTTGTTTGTATGTAATAACTTTCAACATATTTTTCAACAAATGCTGAAGTTGACAAGATTTTGTTAGATGTTTTGAATGCGAGATTTTTTTAAAAAAAGAAGAGAAGTATACACTTATTATACTGACATGTGTGTGTGCAATGAAAAGCTTACCGGACGGTAGAACGGATCATTTTCACTCTTAAGTTACCGCAAATCATCTCATCCACACACATATGTCACGTTTTTCTTTCACTCGTGAACAGTACTCACCTTATCCAAACCTACTGTAACCAAGATAACGACACGCCAGATGTTTCTTCTAAAAGCCTCTCCCTTTTTAGTAATGTATTCAACCAACACTTTTTCTACTGGAAAACGCCACTCTGAGAATCAGTGAACACACCACCACAACAATCAACAGAGAATCACTTCAGAGCAGAAGAAGATAATCCAGAATGAGCACCGGAGCTGGACAAGTAGTGTGTGTTACCGGCGCTTCCGGTTACGTCGCTTCCTGGCTCGTCAAGTTTCTTCTCCAATGCGGTTACACTGTTAAGGCCACTGTTCGCGACCCAAGTATGTGTTATTTTTTTCTTCTATGGTTTTTGTTTTCCTCCGTGAATATTTGTGGTAATGGTGATACATTACTACTTCGAACGTTAAAGATTGGAC
>Ga0209700_101545_pt1 | contig 47801 bp, 31 predicted proteins | sample SiratroredBW_FD_187528 | JGI IMG/M metagenome (GOLD analysis project Ga0209700, IMG submission 187528) | Root nodule microbial communities of legume samples collected from California, USA - Siratro red BW (SPAdes) (version 2) | ecosystem: Host-associated > Plants > Roots > Nodule | place: USA...
TTGTTACACAAATCTTTTTTACTTAAAGAATATATCAGTCTAAACATCACAGTTTAAAACTAGACAATTTATATAATTTGACAATATTTAAAATTTTTAAAGTTAATTTTTAATTATTTTATTTTAATATATATATATATATATATATATATATATATATATATATATATATATATATATATATATATATATTAGAAAATTATTTTATTTAGAAATTTAGGTATTTAAGTAATATTACTTAACTCATGTACATGAGTTAAGATTCAAAATATATAAACAAGTTACATATCAAGTGATAATATTATTAGGTAAACCATTTTTCTTTCTTTATTTTTCAACTATGAAAATAAATATTCTTCAATACTTATTAGTAACCATTATCCTAAAAGATAATTAATAAAAATTTTCGAAAGAGATACAACATCATTTATTCGAATTTAATTTGATAATTAGTAAGAGTTTTCATAAAATACATATAATTAACAAAGTTTTTACAGTGAGACGTGGAATGGGTGACTCCGTAATTTTAGATCTTTAAAAATGTGTAATATCTTCTATTATATATATTCCCTATATGTGTTTTGATTATTCTTTTAAAATTGATATATTTTATATGACACTTGATACTTACATATCATGCATGGATTATTTATATTTAAAATAATATGTTAACATTAAGTTTTTGTGCTAGAATCTCTCACTCACGGTCAATTCCACCATTATATATGTTTTCTTTTATTCAGTTTCCCTCCATTGGTGGTGCATTGATTTCTACGATCTATAAATTATCATCTTGTATATTACATGCATTGTAAGAGTTGATGACAGAGAGTGTTATCAGAAGAAGAAAAAAGCAAGAAGATTAGTTTTAATTTGGAAGATGAAACTCTTATTTGTTGTCCTAGGAATGTGTGTTGTTGCTTCACCTTGTGTGTGGGGTAGAATGGAACTTGATGCAGGTCTAAGATTCAATGTTATTGACTATGGTGCCATCGGCAACGGTGAAACTGATGATTCCCAAGTATGTTTCTCACTTTTCCTTTTCTTCTACACACCTAATATATCATTAGGTTATTAACATTTGTATTCACTTATTTTTTACAAAAATTGCACAAGTTATCACATTTGCCCTTAAAAAAATTGGCCACCAAAGTGGTTTTTAAATATTTAATTAAATTATCACCATAATTTTAGAAGGCTCTATTTTTCTAAATTAATTTATGTATAAATTCTTTCAAGAATTATCATTACATTATTTCCAAATATTTATTTTTGAAGTAGCATTATTTTCACATATTCTTATGCGTTATTTAGTCATATATATATATATATATATATGTATTATGATAATATACTAACATTTTTTTAAAATTTGGGGGATGCATTTAGTGACTAGATCATTGGAGGAAATATAGTGATATTTCCATAAGGTTTATGAGACTTATTTAATGGGAAAAAAGTTAAAAGGAATATAATTTGGTGATGTATATGTTGGTTTAAAAGATTAACTTAATTTTCTTTTATTTTTAAAAAAAGAAATAGAAAGTTATAAGTAAAAATTACTCAATGATCTATAATTATAATAATATCATAATTTTATCCGCACTTAAACAGATTCTATCGAAATTAAACATTAATGAATTATTGAGTTGTATATTTATTCACATCACTAATTTTTTTTTTTTTCTGTAGGAAGTATTCTCTTTCATTTTTATCTGAATTACAACTGCCGTTAGAATATCCATGCATATACTCTTTTTTGGTGTAGTAGAAAAAAAATGATAATCTTGTGGACTTGTTTTCACTTACATAAACATTGATATTTGTTTCAATGCATATTATTTTCTTATTCTTTATATTTCTTTTATTCATGATGCATCATATACTATATATCACAAATGTAATTAGCCTTTAGTGTTTATACGACTAATTAAGTTTAGATAGATTAAAATGATTATACTAATAGCGTTAGCTAGACTATACCAACTCACAAATTTCCTCTTGTAAGGTAGAATTTTTTTAAAACTTAATTATGTTATTAGTCTTAATATTTAAGATAAATCAAGTTTCAGTTTCTTAAAATTTGTAAAAGTTCATTTTAATCTCTTATATTTGAAACAAATGATTTAATCTATAAACACTAGTTATTGAGAGGCTTAACATGTTTTTAAAAATTAATATCTTTAACCTTTTAAATTTAGTATTTAAGGATTAACGTTATATTTTTTTCCTTTAATTGACCAAAATCAAATTATGTCAAATTTGAGGCGTAAAATCATAACTAAAATTTTTTTACTCTACTTTCCTTTTATATAATTACTTGATATCTCGTTATGTTTTATTTATTTTTTAATTTGTAGCGTTTAATTGATGTTTAAGGACATTTTGAAGATAATTATTTTTAATGAATAGAAAGTGTCTTTTCACTTGGTATTCAAAGACAAGCACTCGAAAACGTCTATTTCCAAATGAATTTGTGACCTGGCTTTACACATTCACCTGTTATTTATGATTAGTATTATATTATTTTCAATCAAAGAACAACTGTTAAAATATATTCGACTAACTCAATGTAAAGCAAATTTGAGTTAGCATTTACTTATAATTAGAGCCAAAGCCTTTTAAAAACTTTTGATGTTAATTTTGTTTATATGATTTCTTATTTGGACTTTTGATACATGGAAAAAGTAGTACCTTTTTTTTTACTAACTAAGAATTTTTCTTATTTGATATGATTTAAAACTATTTGTTTTGTTAAATTGTGAAGGCTTTTCTGGAAGCATGGAAAGACGCATGTAATGCAAGTTATGGCACTCCAACACTTCTCATACCCAAAGAGAAAACTTTCATGTTACAGCCTCTGTTGTTCAGTGGTCCCTGCAATCCTGCAATCGTTCACATTAAGGTTATTAGTATTTTTAATAGCTTTCATATTTTATAATCTTTTCAACAAAACTAAAGAATGAAAAATGAAGTATTTTAAATTTTAAATAAGATGTTGAAAGGATAAAAAGATTTTTCAAACGTCTAATTCTTTGCTTGTATAATTTAAAATAAAACTAGTATTTAAATTGTATTGTCTATTTTCCTGAAGCACTTTCACTCAGGAATAGTTTCTAAAAGTATAATTTTAGATGTTTAGTATACAAGTAAATGAAAAGGTAAATAATATTAGACAAGAAAAATATAAATTTCTGTAACGAGACTTTTTATTACTTTAATGCATTTTAAATAAATAAAAATAACATAATATACAATTAGGGTAAGAAAATCAACAAATAAAAAAGTTATAATTAACATTAGGGTTTAGGAGTAATCAACTTGAACTAAAAATGAGTCAACTTCATCAGACTTATCTTTTTAGTGAGTCAGAAATTTTATAATCTAATTTAACCTATTTTGTATTCTAATAGAATCCATCACAAATTGGTGGATTGATTCATTTAAACATTTTTTATTTTTCAAACTTATTTATTTATATATTTATTATAATATAATAAAAGTAAATTGACTCGATTTATCTATTTATAATTATACAATCAAAATGTTCACTTACATATAGTGTTGAAGACCATTTTATTCTTTAAAAATTCAATTTATTAACCTGCACATTTAAAAGTAATAAACTATTGTGATGAAAAAATTATAATAGATTGTTGTTAATAGAACCTCTAATATGCTCAAATTTTTAATTTAACTCGTCTTGAACTATGGTTAGCAGAATTGATTCAAAAATTTAAACTCATTTTGACACCTCTAATTATTACGCATACTTTTGATAATTATGAAAGTTATAACAAATTAATTATGATATTTTATAAATAGTGAAACTATAAAACCTCATTAGTGTATCTTAGGAGCCTTATGCACTTATCTGGCCTTTTGTAAAAGTAATTTACTTCGTAAAAAAGGGTAAAAACTTGAATCTGTATGCCTTCTTACCAATATATATAATAATAATAATAGCAACTCAATATACTCAAAATTTTCATGACATCACCTAACATGAACATGTGATCGAAATTTGAGAGGTTTAAATTCTATAGAGCAAAATAAAAAAATTGATTATGAAAAAACTTCAAATCTATAAGTAATCTTTATTTTTAAGAAATCATAGTTCAGGTCACATTTAATTTAAATGGTTCTTTTATCACCTTCAAAACTCACTCTTTATGAACCTTCATATTTTGACCCATTCTAATAAGTAATACTAATGAAACTCATTAATTAAAATAACATATGCGAATGTAGAACTTTCACTAGAACAAACAAGAAATAAAAGCACAAACAATACAAAGTCACCAAAAGAAAGAATAACACTAAATAATTGATATTGTAACTTCAAAACTGAATCCATGTAAACAAGAAAACGTAAAAGTTTTACCATGTGGTAACTCATATCTGCTATATATATGCACTCGGCTATTAATCTCTCAGTGGTAAGTTATTTCGTTTTGTTGTGAATTTTCTTAGAACAACGTCATGTAATCAGGTCATTTTACACACGTACATGTAAAATCATTTCATGCGATATATAGTTGCATGGAAAATTGGTAAAAAAACACAAAAAGTCACTGCCCAAATGGATACTAACACCTAACACACTTTCATTTGATATATATTTAGTAACCACTTATTCTGATAACAAAGGATATATAAGTGTGTTACTTATCTTGGCTTGGTAGCTTAAGGGAACCATTATTGCCCCAAACAAGATTAAGGATTGGAAATTGGGAGAAGGTACTCGTAAGGCATGGATCCGTTTCAGGCGTATAAATGGTCTTGTTATTCGTGGAGGGGGACAAATTGATGGCCAAGGTGCTCCATGGTGGAATGCCTATTTCAATAGTGAAATTAAGAGACCAACTGTAAGTTGGAGAACACACATCATGAGTATTTTGTTCATAGTTTTAATTGGATTCAAATTGTGTTATGATTAATTTATAATGGTTTGATATGATATGTGCATGCAGGCTCTACATTTTAGTGAATGCAACAATCTATTGGTCAGTGGATTGACTCACATCAACAGCCCCAAAAATCATATAAGCCTAAATAGATGCAATGGATCCCTCATTTCCAAACTTCATTTCATTGCCCCAGATGAAAGTCCCAACACTGATGGGATTGATATCTCCTATTCATCCAACATTCTCATCAAGAATTCTAAGATGGAAACTGGTAAATCACATATAAGTGTTATTCCATGCTTGTTTTTTCTCAGAAATCTGTATAAAGAGAAAGTTTGTCCGACTATAATTATAGTCCTTTTATCCTTTGAATTGAAAAAAGAAAAAAAAAAAAACGTAAACTATTTATTCAGCTAATAGTTAGAAATGAACTTCTTACTTCAAATTTTAACTCGACAATGTTATTATATAAGAAAAACTGCTAAGCACAATTTTACATTGACTGAAATTTGTTATAACACAATTTTTTATGTTTATTTCCTCTTTAGTGATTAATTTTAACAAAATACAACCATTAAGTTGTTCGTAGCACCTTCTCATCTTATGTTCTTCTATAGTTTTTGAGATGAGAAAAATTCTATCATACAACTAAATTAAGCAACCTTTTTAAATGAATATTAAACAGAAAAGAAGTGAGACATGAAGAATAATTGATAGAAAAGGCATTATTTGGTTGATGAGATTTTATATATTTTTATTGTTTACTAAAGGGGACGATTGCATTGCCATTAACCATGGATCCACCTTCATCAGCATAATTGGTGTTTATTGTGGACCTGGCCATGGCATCAGGTAAGTTGAAGAAGTAAATTTCTACTTCCACATTAATTAAATTTATTAGGACAATATTACGAGACTATTTGGGATGCATGTAGTATTGGGAGCTTAGGAAAAAATGGAGCTCATCACACAGTAGAAGAGATATATGTACGAAATTGCACCTTCAATAGAACCACAAATGGAGCTAGAATCAAGACATGGATAGTAAGGATAGCACTACTATATATTTGTTCTGAAAAAATTGAGCACATTATAAATGAGATTAAATAAATTTGATGTTTTGTGTTCCTTTAATCAGGGAGGTCAAGGATATGCAAGGAAGATCACATTTAAGGATATTATACTTGTGGAAGCTAAAAACCCTGTAATTATTGATCAACAATACAACCCATATGATAGTGTTGAAGCAGTGAGGGTGAGTGATGTTAGTTATCACAATGTGAGGGGAACCTCAAGTTCAGTGCATGCAATCAAACTGCATTGTGACAAAAACACAGGTTGCACTAACATTGTATTGAAGGGGATTAACATAACTACCATTGCTGGAAAGAAAACTTATGCATCATGCCAAAATGTAAAAGGGGTGTGCTCTTTGTGTAATCCCCATGTGCCATGCCTTTCTCACTACTGAATGATCAAATTTATGTGATGAGTTGTCGGGTTTTCTGTCTCAACGTTTTATTATTTTTTCTGCTCTGCAATGAATTGTTGATCGAATAAATGATAATAGCAAATGCTACAAATTTTGAGATGGAGGCACATAATATTAATAATCTGTAAAGTCGCATATATAATAGATTGAAAGGGAAAAAAGTTAATTTCTTATGATTGGATTCATGATATATGAGACACAAATAATAAAATAAAAACTTGTTTTCTCGTTCGGTTAGATACTTGAAAGCAAGGTTCATGATACCTAGAGTTTTGTGTAGTTGGAAGCTTTATATATATACAAGAACGTTTTAACAAATGTAAGTATGTCGCACACAATTCGTAGCTGCTTTAAGTCGTGTAAGTAAGGAAAACACTCTAAATTGTTACATGGATATTGAAGGGAATTAACATAACTATCATTGTTGGAAAGAAAACTCTACATTATTTTTATTTTTCTCACTTAGATAACAAATAAAGAATATGGTTTAAAGTTAAACAATTTGATCTTAAATTTAGACAATAGTTTGATATCGGTTTTTTAACAGTAGAGTATGGGACCATAGGTATTGTTGTTCAAATGCCACAGTTTCTTTCTAAGAGCACACTATTTTATTCAAAAACTATTGCTTGAGACTATTATAATAAATCACACTTTTTAAACTACAAATTTTTTTTTATAATTTTAGACAACACATAAAATGTGTTTACCTCTTGTTTATATTGTTTTCTAATTCTTGTATTTATATTTAAGTCATAATTATTTAACTGTTATAATATCATTTAGATCATTTTATACAACATGTTTACTAATACGTTTAAACTCTATAAATTGGATCATAAGAAACATTTTAAATAAGTTGGAACGTGGTTTATTTCAACAATTACGTATTTATAATTAGCTCACTTTAGAGTTTCACATTTTTGGTATATGAGTTTGGTAAAAAAAAAATTTCTCATTTCTTATCTTTTGAATATGGGTATAATTAATTGAATTCATTATCATTAATAGGTATATATTCAACTTTAAGTGATGTGAATATATGCATTTAATTAGTGTTTTTGTACAGGTCTCTACAGGATTTATTACTTTTAGTACCGTTTTTATATTTATATTTATTTAAAATATTATAATATATCAAATTATTATTTTTAATAACATTTTTATACTTACATTTATTTAAAATGTTACAATATATCAATTTTAACTATTATAATAATGTTTTTTTTATACAAATGCAACATTTTTATAAACAAATATTACTTAATATACATAGAGAAAGTTAACTTGTCTATAATTTCAATTTTTCACTGTGCAACATTAGTCTCGCAATGCAATGGATTTACTCTCACGTCTCCTGTCACTACAAGAAAAAAAGTTATTTAGAAATTATTTTTTAGCTATTAAATAAAATGATTATTAATTGTGACTAAAATAATCACCAAATTTGCTAAATAACTACAAAATAAAAGTAATGATTAGATTTAGTGACCAATTAAGTCAAGATAATTTGTATCTAACATTAGCTACCAAGGTTTTAGCCATTTATACCATTAATTTTAAATTGGTATCTAATTAAGTTATAAACTAGTTTAGAATCTAATGATATAAGTGGCTAAAACCTTAGTAGCTAATATTAGATACTAATTATCTTGACTTAGTTAGTCATTAAATCCAATCATTACTTTTATTTTGTAGTTATTTAACAATCAAAACTTAATTTGGTGATTATTTTGGTCATAATTAGCAATCATTCTATTTGGTAGGTAAAAATTAGTCTCTAAATAATATTTTTCTTGTAGTGCGTCCTCTTCTCATCCTCACAACTTTCGTTCTATTTTCTTCTCATTCTCACATTCTTATCCTTACAGCTCACAGATCAAGAATACTCTCACACCTGAAGGTCTAGTTCTCACTCTCACCCTCACGGTCTATTCTCAATCTCAGAGTCTCGCCTCACTCAACAAATGTAGGTGCACACTTTTTCTCGTTTTCTTGTGTGCTTTTTGTTTCATGCTTGCAATTCACATTATTGTTGACGACGATTATCATAGACTTGAATCACAAACCTCAATTTGTTCTTAGTTAAGGCTTTGGAGCTTGGTTTCTTGCAAATTCACTAGAAGCTGATCAAATTATTTATCAAGTTGCGTTTTTGTTTTTGCTTTGATTTTATTAGGTTTTTGTTTTCATTTACACCTTGATTTTGTCTAGTTTTTGATCGGTGTGTATCTTTCATTTTTGTTTTCATTATCATTCTCACTCTTTACCTGATTCTCATTTTCACTTTTTTGCTCGAACATGTTCTCATTCTTTTCTTGTTTTCCACTTAATTTATATTTTATTGTGTGTTTGTAAACAAAGTTTGGGTTTGAAGCCAACTAGGAAATGTTGGGTGCAGATTACAAGATCTTAGTCCCAAACATAATAGTCGGAAAGGAAGAACTCAAGTAGGTCCAAATGTTAGAGATAATGAGTTATACGCTAAGCACAACGAATCTAATATGAAAAAAAAATAGAAAGATATGATTCAGTGACATCACCTTCTAAATAATTTTTGGAAAAACCCATAATACTCAACCCAGATAGCAATCCAATGCTTGGTAGTGGAGTTGAAGAGCCAATAAAATATGGAAGATAATTTCAACATATTGAGGAAAAAGTCAAGAGAGATGAGAGAAGACGAAGTATTTATGATTCAAAAAAGTGTATCAATGTAAACAATATATTTCTAAACAATTGTTTTTCTTAACTCAAATATTAGGATTGAGATTTTAGCTTTTTAGATATATTAGTTAAATCTCTTAACTTTTCTTACTTTCATTCAAATTTTTCTTAAGTAAATTTTAATTTTTTTTTAGGAAACATAAGGAATTTTGCTTTGATAATACATATTTCTCTATTAAACAATTTAATAATTTAGTAATACTTGTTAAAATGTTATAAAATATTTAAATTAATGACTTTTTTATAATGTTACTTTCATTAAACTAAATATTATTAAAAAAATTAATGAAAATTTTAAAATGTTGCCTTTTTATTAAGAAAAGTTTCTAAAAATTTTTAGTAACATTTTTATAGTGTTGCTTTTTTATTAAGAAAATGTTACTAAAAAAATTTAGTAACATTTTTAAAATATCATTTTTTATTAAATAAATGTTACCAAAATTATTTAGCGACATTTTTATAATGTTACTTTTACTAAAAAAAAGTATTACTAAAAAAACTTTTGTAATAATTTTAAAATGTCGCTTTTATATTGAAAAAAAAAATTATTAGAAACTTTTAGTAACATTATTTTAGTATTACTTTTTTATTAAAAAAATATTATTAAAAGAATTTAGTAACATTTTTAAAATGTTATCTTTTTGTTAAATAAATGTTACAAAAATATTTAATAACATTTTTATAAATTAATGTTTCTATTGAGAAGTAAAAATGTTATTAAAAATCTGTAGTAACATAAAGTATATGTAACATTTGATAAAATGTTACTAAATCATATTAGTAACATTCTGTTTAATTTAGTAACATATTTTTTTTATGTTACTAATTATTACATATGTAGTAGTGAGTCTTGAAAGTTCTTCTTTACTGTTTGTTCTTTTAATGGTTGTTGTTAATCTTGAGTAGGTTCTCAGTCTACAACACGTTGAGGGAGATACCTGTAAAAGGAACTCTGATACTAAAGTTAGTTCTCATATATCAAATCTTATTTTAAAACTGGAGTAAAAAAATCATACATTTCTTTCTCATCTTTTCATGTTATTTATAGGAGTGAAAAAGTAATTTTGATATGATTGATTTGCCCTATGATAATTTTTCCATACTGTTGTTATTAGAGACATTATGTGATTATGTTCAGAGAAGAAATAATATAAAATCTTTGAAATGTGATTTATTCTTTTGAATTTGTACTTTAGGCAACACTTTTAAAGGTTATGAAATATTATTTATTTCAACAATTACATATTTATAATTAGCTAACTTTGGAGTTTCACATTATTGGTATATGATTTTGGTTAAGAAAAATGTCTCACTTCTTGCCTTTTGAATATGATTATAATCAACTAAATTCATTGTCATTAAGAGAAACATATTCAATTTTAAGCCATGTGAATATATGAATTTAATTGGAATAGTTTACATTGTTCACATATCCAAATTATATAGGTGTTAACACCCAATTTTGTCCGGATAACCTTTTAAATTAAAATAATAATAAAATAAAATAAAGAAATGAAAAAAATGAAAAATGAATAAAATAATTTTTTTAAATTTTTCCATTACAAAAAGTAATTAATAATAGAAAAACGAAAATAACAAAAAAATAAATAAAAAATAAATAAATTGAAACAACAGAACCTAAAATAAAATAATAATAAAAAATAACAAGAAAAGAAAACTATTTTCAAACTGTTTCCTTCATTTACATTTTCAAAATAAAAATAAATAATAAAAAAAGAATCAGTCAATCTCACTCAATCTTAACTTCCCACAAAAAAAAGAATAAGTCAATCTTCTCTGAATCCCTTCTCTCTTAACTCCACGTATTATTTGGAAAAAAATATATAAAATAATAATTTTGAAACTGCTCAGATAATAACACACCTTCTCTACTACATAAAAATAAAATTAATAATAAATAATGAATTATGACCATTGGAAAATGGCTTAATCCCTCATTCCTGGGTAGATTCATTTTTAATATTAAGTTTTTTTTTAAAAAATAAGCAATAAGAATGGGTCAAAGAGTGATAACATCTATGAACCACCTTCATTTTTTTAAAAATAATAATAATAATAATAATAATAATAATAATAATAATAAAAGAGAGAGATATATGAAGGAAACAATAAAAAAGAGGGATTCACACACACGGACATGGAGAATACACAAAAAAAAAGGACACATAGAGATATCAAAAGAAAGAAAGAAGAGAAAGAACACACAAAAAGTAAAAGAAAGAGAGTCGAAAAGGTCACGTTAAAATTTAAAGAAGAATCATTTTGAAGAACAAGAGGTATGCTTTTACACTCTTATAATCATGGTGTGATCCTTTAATGTATTTTGTTCATGATTTACTATGAAAATAAAAAAAAAAGAAACGACTTTCTCTCTTTGCTCGTTTCAACCATTTTTCCATGTACTTCCATTGCACCCCATTCCGCATTCAAATGTCATTTCCACAGTCTTCATCTTTCAAATGTCGAACCAGCCACAACACGCCTCCAAAATCATGCCAAACCCCTCACAAATCATAAAACCATGCTCCCACCTACGCCACTATGCTCCCATACATCTCCACAACACCTATGATGCCCCACTCCAACCTAGCTGCCAAATAAACCCACTAAAGAACCCATTCAAGATATGTCACAAGCATGCCCCTCTACGTAACACCATGCAATCCCACACCTTTCTCTCCCTACATGTTCATGAGAGCGACTAATCACATCCCACCTCCATGAGAAACACCATCTTGCACCCCCTACCCTTGCCTCATACCATGCATATGCACCACGCTGCCCTATGTTTCAACCATGCCCCTCCAAAACTGCACCTCTTTACTCCCAAAAACAACACTAAAAATCAGCCATGTTTACCTCAAAAAATAGTACCATTTTGTCACCAAAATAACACCATTTTATCTCCAAAACTGCACCTCTTTACTCCCAAAAATAGCACCAAAAATCAGCCATGTTTACCTCCAAAAATAGTACCATTTTATCACCAAAACAACACCAAAAATCAGCCATTTTACCTCTAAAACTGCACCTCTTTACTCCCAAAAACAGCACCAAAAATCAGTCATTTTATCTCCAAAACTACAGCTCTATACTTCCAAAAACAGCACCAAAAGTCAGCCATGTTTACCTCCAAAAACAGTACCATTTTATCACCAAAACAGCACCTAAAACCATCATCATGAACCTCTTTTCACCATAAGAATGTCATGAAAACAACCCCTCCAAACAGCACCACGTTTTCATACGAAAACAACACCTAAAACCATCATCATGAACCTCTTTCCACCATAATAATGCCATGAAAACAATCCCTCCAGAACAGTAGCCAAAAACAGTGCCATATCACCTCCAAAACTGCACCACTTTACCTCCAAAACATCAGCCAAAAACAACACCATATTATCTCCAAAACTGCCCACTTTACCTCCAAAACAGTAGCTAAAAACAACATCATTTTACCCCCATACAGCACCTAAAAATACCCAAAACAGTTACCATGCACCACCTAAAACTCACATATTTAAGCTTTGCATTGCCAAAAATTCATTCATTCACGTTCCATTTTTGCATGCATGATCCTGCTAAAACTAAAGTGTCAATTCCATGTTGCATATAACTGTTGCATGTTATTTTTCAACACCGAATTTGATATATACCCCAATTCTCAAAGCCCGGGCTTTAAACCTGGCACTGTATCTCAAAGCTCAGGCTTTAAACCTGGCACTGTATCTCAAAGCCCAGACTTTAAACCTGACACTGTATCTCAAAGCCCAGGCTTTAAACCTGGCACTGTATCTCAAAGCCCAGGCTTTAAACCTGGCACTGTATCTCAAAACCCAGGCTTTAAACTTGGCACTGTTTCTCAAAGCCCAGGCTTTAAACCTGACACTAACACCATTCACTTACCCTATTTTCAAATACAAGCTTTCAAAAGTTACTAAAAATATATATATCAAACCAACCAACAACCTTATCACCAAAGAACTACGTAACCCTGATTCTCTATCTTTAATAGAGATACATATGAGCGAGGTCAAATCCTTGTCGGGCCCCTTAAAAAAAAAAGTTTTTTTTGTTTGTTATTATTTGCATTTTATTTCTTCTTTTGGAAAAAGTAAATATTCCAGAAAATCACACTCTTTTACTCATTTAATTAAAGGTACCGCCGTAGGGCGGACGTTGTGGGGTGCTAGTACCTTTCCCACACGTAACCGACTCCCGGACTCTAAATCTGGTTTTGTGAATTTGCCTTATCTTGTTTTTGGTTTTCCATAGTTTTTCCTAATAAACTATGGTGGCGACTCCACTGTTTTGAAAATTAAATTATTTTTGCTCACCGTCCCCGTCGTGATTCCGGTTGCGATAAATGACGACTCCACTGGGAACTATTTAAGAGTCAGGCCAAGTTGATTAAATAAGTAAAAATGAGTGTGATTCTTTTGTAATGTTTACTTTCCCTTTCTTTTTGTATATATGATTGTTTGTTTATTGTTGTTGGAATAATTGAACCCTAGGGTAGATGAAATGTTATATATGTTATATATGTTGTATATCTGCTTAGAACTTTTCTGGCTGTTTTGCAGGTGGGGGGTTGGGTGCATGATTCTCCCTTCACACACACATACTTGTTCATATCATGAGTGGGGCCCTACACCCGGGTCTGAGAAATCTTAGAATTAGAAGGGGTTGTGTAGCAATGTTAATGAGGATGTGCTTCCCATTTTGGCTATTGCGAGAACCCCAACTAGAGTCTGTTATCTTCACTTGTATGCTTACACAAGTTAGCTACCAACTGTTGTGGGTAATGCAGTGAGGGGAGCCATAGCTCTAGTGACCTTATATACCTTTACGAATAAGGAGCTTACCTTTGTGAGTGTGCATCTAATGCCTTAGACCCCTAAGCATATTGAACCTTTTTAGGGCACAAATGGAGATATGTTGCACACCTCTATCCACCACCCCATTTTTTAAAAAAAAGAAGTAATAATAAAAATATTTTTATCCATTGCATTAATTTTTTCTCTCATACAAAACATCCATTATTTTTATCATGACATATGAAGATTAGCTCAGATTTTTCTTCATTGCATTGCATGCATGCATTTCTTTTTCTCACAGTCTCAATTGTTTTCTTTTAAGGTCAGAAAATATAAAGTTGTGTTTTTTTTGTCAAAAAAAAAATGGAAATTAATGTAAGTTCTAGAGTCAAAATGAAATCTGAAGAGGATTTGAAAGCAAAACTGTCGATAAAAGCCAGAGAGAATAATCTGGTTGGAATCAGGGCATTGGGGCAAAGGCTCAGGGCGGTTCAGAGAAACTCTTTCAGGAAGAAATATGAGAATTTGTTAGGTTTGCTCGACATAGAGGTGCAGACTTCCTTGATCACGGCCTTTGCGCAGTATTATGACCCACCTGTCAGAGCGTTCACATTTCAAGACTTTCAACTGGTGCCGACACTCGAAGAGTTTGAGCAGATTTTGGATTTACCCTTGGAGGGGAAGTCTCCATACAAATATGTTGACCATCATGCCTCTGTTTCGACTCTATCTGGGATAATGAAAATCCACCCAAGAGAACTAGAGAGTGCCTTAGTGAACAAGAAAGGTGTACAAGGATTTACCCCAATGTTTTTGGAAAGCTATTTGCATCAGTTAGCTGACCAAGAAAATTGGGAGACTTTCATGGATGTTCTGGCTCTTACGTTATATGGTATTATGTTGTTCCCTAATGTCGAAGATTTGGTCGACTATGCTGCAATCGATGTATTTATTGCCAGTAAAACTCGAGCGGAAAATCCAGTCCCAACAATCTTAGCTGACGTCTATATAACTCTTCAGTTGTGCTATGACATGGGGAAAAGAAAGTTGATGTGTTGTCTACCTGTGTTTTATGTCTGGCTCCTATCTCGCATAGGAGAAAAAGGCATCAATGCTTAATGCCCTGTTGAAGAGATAATGCAACGCAAGCTTGAAGTTAAGAGAACGACAAATTGGGGTGAGTTTCTCTCAAGACTGACTCAAGAAAAGATAAAGTGCCATCTATCTTAGCAGCAGAAAGCGAGCATCATATATTATTGTGGAAACTACCCAAACGTGCCACTCATAGGCACTAAGGGTTGTGTTAACTACAATCCAATTTTGCCCCAAAGACAGTTTGGGTACCCTATAAGAGGTTCACCGACAGCCGCTTCGCTTACTACCTTGCTGACGTACTACGGGAAAGGAGATGCTACTGAAACTCTCCGGCATATTAGAAGCGCATGGAAAAGGGTGATCCATATGGAAAGGGATTCGAGAGCATGGGGGATAGATAGAGACATCCCTTATCATCAATGGGCCACGGAGAGAGTTAATCAAGTCAAGCTACCTTTCCGATGAATCCCCACTCAGTCGAGAAATGAAGAGCAAAACCAATAGATAGAGTCAGGGAAATTAAAGAAGTTGAAGGAGGAAGTTGCAAGATTGAAAGAGAAGAATGTCAAAATGGCTGATGACCTACTGGGCTTACAGCATAGCTATGCAGACCTCAATAGAGAATATGAGGAGAAGACAAAAGCATATGAAGGTTTGATCCAGAAACAAAGAGCCGAAAGGGATTATATACACAGGATCAAACAAGATCTGTCCGCAGCAAACAAAGAGCTAACAATGAGAGTACAAGAGCGGAACACTGCCTTATTAGCTGAACGTCAGTGGAAAAATTTGTACGAGGATATTAAAAGAGACAAGCAAGAAGTTGTAAAAGGATTGCAAGATCTTCAAATGCAGGTCAACGCCATAGAACACCAAGTGGAGGAGATAATGGTTATATGTGAAGAAAGGGTAAATAAGGAGCGTATGTTGCTATTAGAGTTGGAAGAAAGGCACCAAGCTGCAATGACTCGTGCAAGAGATTACATGGCTAAGCAGGAAAAGGATGTGATACACTAGCAGAGAAATTTTTCCCAATTAGCTGCTCAAGCTAATGGGGCTATTAAGGACGTACCTGAGAGGCTGATGTAGTGACATTCCATGATCCTCCTCGAGAAGTTCAAGTTTTTCTTGATCATTGCAAGTGGCTAGTAGAGCAAATGAAGATTTTAATTGCTCGTGTTAGGGATTGATAGCAGTTTCCTTTTGTCTTTTCGTTGCTGTTGTATCAATTTGAATTCCTTAAATAAATCAGTTTCTTGAGACCCCAGATCTGCGTTAATTTCCATTTAATTACGTATCATAACTTTATAATTTCTGACCAATTGCATTTTATTCATATTGCACTTTTCATCTAATTCATCTTAAATAAAAGCAGAGAAAACAATAACGGCTAAATTCCCACGACATCCATATAGGACTCGCGTCAATCGTCAGAATATGGCAAACTTGGAGCAAGCAATGAAAGCAATGCAGGACGAGATCGGTGATCTAAAAGATAAAGTGAGTCAGATTCATGGTCTAAAAGAGCAGTTGGGTCAGATTCTCGAACATCTAATGATCATAAATAACAAACATGAAACTACTACCAGAGATGAAGGGACTCAGTCTTCACATCCTCCTGTTTTTCAACCGAGAACATTACAAACCCGAGATCTTCATCGAGGAAATCAAACAAATCAGGAGTTCCCTTTGTATGGTTTGCCCCCGAACTATGAACGACCCTATGAGGAAGGTGTGAAGGCAAAAACTATATCACACGATGTTAATGCTACTAATGCTGGAGGTCAGCCTGAGTTCATTCAAGTACCACCTGGTGGTCGTGGGGAAGATGTAATAATTAATAGAATTCTGACTACTACCCAACCCAGGGTTTTGAATGTGACGTTGGGAAGTGAGTCCAAAATAGAAGTTATAGCTCCGACTGCTGCGGTTCTTGATGCTGATAAAGCGAAAGATAAGCTGGAAGTCCTTGAGAAGAGATTGAGGGCAATAGAGGGTGGAAGTAGTCATGAGTTCGGAGATGCTGCCAGTCTATGCTTAGTACCAGATGTGGTAATTTCCCCGAAATTTAAAGTGCCAGACTTTAAGAAGTATAAGGGGACCACTTGCCCAAAAAGCCATTTGACTATGTATTGTAGGAAAATGGCAGCTCACGCGCACAATGAAAAACTTCTAATTCATTGCTTTCAGGATAGTTTGGGGGGTGTGGCATTGAACTGGTATATGCACCTTGAACCAACTCAGATTTCATCATGGAAAGATTTGGTAGACGCTTTCTTAAAGCAGTACAAATATAATATGGACATGGCTCCGAAAAGAATGTAACTACAAAATATGGCAGAGAAGAGTTCACAAAATTTTAAAGAATATGCGCAGAGGTAGAGAGAGTTGGCTGCCCAAGTTGAACCTCTGCTATATGAGAAAGAAATGATCACCATGTTCATCGAAACGTTACAGGCCCCTTTTTATGAACATGTGCTCGGAAGTGTTTCTTCGAATTTCTTCGATATTGTCACTATTGGAGAAAGAATTGAACATGGACTCAAGAGTGGAAAGATAGCACAAGGTTTGTTTACAACCACCAGTGTTACGAAACCTGGGTTCAATCCTAGTAAAAAGAAGGAGGGCGGGGTTCAAGTGGCTTCTACTGTACCTTATTGGGGAGGATATCGGCCACAATATCTTCCTAATTATAGGCCCTCATCTACGTATGTTGCAAATGCCATGTCGGGCTACTCTCAGAATACTCCTAGGGCGCCAACTGCATACAGACCTCCGTTTACCGCGAATAATGCATTTCAACCCAATGCTGGAAGTCAGAGCTTTACTCAAGCACAAAGTCCAGGCTATGGACAGAAGAATAATAATTCGAGAGGGAAAGTTGTGAGTTTTACTCCTATCTTGATGACTTACATAGAGCTCTTGCCATACTTGCTCAAGAATTCGCTAGTGGTCTTATGTCCGGCAAAGCTGGTACAACCACCGTATCCCAAATATTATGACCCCAATGCAAAATGTGAATATCATAGTGGGGAGGTTGGCCGTTCAACTAAGAACTGTCGAGCCCTCAAATATAAAGTGCAATCTCTGATTGATTCTAAGTGGCTTACTTTCCAGGAGCAAAAGCCGAGTGTTGAGCAAAACCCATTGTCTGGACATACAAGCTCCACGAATGCTATTATGGAAGAAGGAGGTCCGATTTTCGTTAGGAGTATCTATCAAATGAAGAAGCCTATGAGTGAAGTTTTTGAAGCAATTTGTCAGGCTGGATTATTCCAGTATGAGTGCAAGTCCGAAGATAAATGTGGTTTCCATGCTTGTACCACACATTCCATTGATGAGTGTGGTGAGTTTAAAGATTTTGTGCAAGACCTGATGGACAGACATGTTTTACAAGTTTGTCATCAAAGGAAAGAAGGAGAAGTGTTTACCGGGGAGGAATGGCTTCCACAGAGGCCAAAGCTATTAGTCATTCAATTTACTAAAGCAGTCGCTCCCACGCCTTCAGGGCGACAACCTCTTGTGATTCAAACACCATCGCCCTTTGCATATAAGGATAATAAAGTTGTTCCTTGGTCATATGGTGTTAGTATAGTTCAAGGAGAACAAAAAGAAGAATCGGTTGAGCAAGGCAAGACAACAATCGATAACATCTCTGGAATTGGAGGTATGACTAGGAGCGGGCGTCTGTTTGGTCATCCTGACCTAAGGGGTGAAACAAGCTATGGAAAGAATAAAGAAGAAATGGCTATGGATAAAGCAAAGTCATATTTGAAAGGAAAGGCTGTGCGAGTTGATTCAGAGCCTAAAGAGAGAGAGAAAGAAAGGAGATTACTGATGAGGATGCTTCTGAGTTTCTGAAGTTCATCCAACAAAGTGAATACAAAGTGGTGGATCAGTTGAACCGGATGCCTGCAAGAGTGTCTTTGTTGGAATTGTTAATGCATTCGACTGCTCATCGAAAGTTATTAATGAAGATCTTAAGCGGAGCTCATGTGGAACAAGATTTCTCCTTGGATAAATTTGAAGGAATTGTTAGTCACATCACTGCTAATAATTACTTAACTTTTATTAAGGAAGAAATACCTTCAGAGGGCAGAGGCCATAACAAAGTTCTTCACATTTCAGTCAAGTGCATGAATCATTTTATATCACGTGTGCTAGTCGATAATGGTTCCTCTCTAAACGTGATGCCGAAGAGCACAATGAAAAAATTGCATGGTGAAGGGATTCATCTACGTCCTAGCACCATGGTAGTAAGAGCTTTTGATGGTAGTAAAAGAGAGGTCATAGGAGAAGTGGAATTACCAGTACAAGTCGGTCCATGCACATTCCAAATTGTATTCCAAGTAATGGACATATTACCAACATACAGTTGCCTGTTGGGAAGACCTTGGATACACACGGCTGGAGTAGTTCCATTTACTTTGCATCAGAAGCTGAAATTTGTAATTGACGATAAATTGATTATAGTTTCTAGAGAGGAGGAATGTGGATCAACGTCCACTCCCTATATTGAAGCCACAGAAGAGGCTTTAGAAACCTCATTTCAGGCTCTAGAGTTCGTTAGCACAACCTATGTAGAGCCTTTCAAAGTAAATCAATGTCTGTCTAGCGTGTCTTTGATGGTGGCCAAGACTATGATGCAAGAGGGGTATAAATATGGTAGTGGCTTGGGCAAAAATAATGTAGGATCTGTGAAGCCACTGAAATTGGTGGAAAACAAAGGGAGGTATGGTTTGGGATACAAACCTACTCATGCTGATCGGAGGAGAATCATTGAGGAAAGAGTTGAAAGAAGTTAAGCCAAGATAGAGGGTCGGGAGTCGAGAATTAAAGAAATTCCCATGCACAGCCTGGATCAGAGTTTCTACAGCACCGGTTGGATCAATTTTGATCAAGTGGCGGTTATTGAGCAGAGGTATGGAGATCAGAGCTTCAATCATGTACACCCTTGCCTTCCTGATGAAGAAATTGGCAATTGGGAATCTGTAGACGTACCTATGGTGTTTAGTAGCGACAAAATGTAACGCTTTTCGGTCAACCCTATTACTTTGCCCAGAGCTTTAGGGTATTTGTTGTTTTTCATGGGCTGGTTTTTAGGATTTGTTGTTTCGTTCATTGCATTCTGAATTTGAATTGTTTCCCTTTGAGAGCGCAGTATTGCGCATCTGCATAATAAAATCGTGTTTTTATTTTCTTCTTCACTTTTTCTTTCTTTCCTATTTATTTTCATAAACTTGAATAATGCAGATATGTTGATGAATCTTTTGAAAATAATAATGTCAATATCTCATACCCTAATTTTACACTCCCCGTCAATAACATGGAAGATGATTATGAAGAGGACTGGAACCCTCTCCTGAATTGTTGAGATTAGTCGAACAAGAAGGCAGAGAATTAAAACCACATCAAGAGGATGTAGAGGTAATTGATTTAGGGGAAGAAAATGAAAAAAAAGGAGGTTAAGATAGGCACAGGGATGACGAAAGAAATACATGGGCAATTGTGTGCTTTGTTAAGAGAATTCAGGGATATTTTTGCTTGGTCTTACCAAGATATGCCTAGATTAGACCCTGACATTGTGCAACATAAATTGCCACTCAAGCCAGAATGCCTTTCGATCAAGCAGAAGTTGAGGAGAATGAAACCAGAGGTATCGTTGAAAATAAAGGATGAGGTAGAAAAATAGTTCAATGCCGGATTTTTGGCAGTAGCAAAATACCCTCAATGGGTGGCCAATGTGGTTCCAGTACCAAAGAAGGATGGAAAGGTTCGAATATGTGTAGATTATCGAGATTTGAATCGTGCTAGTCCGAAAGATGATTTCCCATTACCGCACATTGATATCTTGGTGGACAATACAACTAAGTTTCCATTGTTCTCATTTATGGATGGATTTTCTGGGTATAATCAGATCAAAATGGCACCTGAAGATATAGAAAAGACAACCTTCATCACACCATGGGGTACATTCTGTTACAAGGTAATGTCTTTTGGACTTAAGAATGTTGGGGCAACCTATCAGAGGGCTATGGTGACCTTATTCCATGACATGATACACAAAGAGATTGAAGTATATGTCGATGATATGATCGCCAAATCCCGATTTGAAGAACATCTTGTCAACCTGATGAAATTGTTTGAAAGGCTGAGGAAATTCAAACTCAAGCTGAATCCAGCTAAATGTACTTTTGAAGTAAGATCTGGGAAACTTCTATGATTCATTGTCAGCCAAAGAGGGATAGAAGTGGATCCGGATAAAGTACGTGCTATTCTGGAACTGCCACATCCTCGCATGGAAAAGGAAGTTCGAGGTTTTATGGGAAGATTAAATTACATTGCTAGATTTATTTCCCAGCTCACCGCCACTTGTGAGCCGATTTTCAAATTGCTGCGAAAGAATCAAGTGGTAGAATGGATTGAAGATTGTTAGATAGCATTCGATAAAATTAAACAATATTTAAGAGAACCTCCAATATTTAAGAGTCCCTGGAAGGCCTATTATTCTCTATCTAATAGTATTAGACGGATCAATGGGTTGTGTACTTGGACAACACGATGAAACAGGTAGAAAGGAGCATGTCATTTATTATTTGAGCAAGAAATTTACTGATTGCGAGCAAAGATACTCCTCTTTGGAACGAACGTATTGTGCTTTAGCTTGAGCAGCTCACCTACTAAGACAATATATGTTAAGCCATACGACATGGTTGATATCTAAGATGGATCCGATCAAATACATCTTTGAAAACCCTACTCTCACAGGAAGAATAGCTCGATGACAAATGTTGTTGTCAGAATATGACATACTTTATGTCACCCAGAAAGCTATCAAAGGTAGTGCCCTAGCTGACTTTCTAGCTCACCAACCAGTGGAAGACTATCAGCCAATGTTGCCTGACTTTCCGGATGAAGACATCTCAGTTTTGTTTCAAGTGGATGAATATAACCATAAGGTGAATACATGGACTTTTTTTTTTATGGGACTTCTAATGTAATGGGCCATGGCATAGGAGCGGTGCTCATCTCCCCAGAGAACCAGTATATACCTGTGACAACAAGACTGTGTTTCGATTGTACTAACAATATTGCAGAATATGAAGCTTGTGCTATGGGAATTCGAGCGGCCATTGAATATAGAGTTAAGATCTTAGAAGTTTATGGCGATTCAGCTCTGGTTGTCCACCAGATAAAAGGTGAGTGGGAGACTAGGGATTAGAAATTGATTCCATATCAAGCATATATTAAGGGATTGATGGAATACTTTGATGCTATAACATTCCATCACATTCCACGAGAAGATAATCAATTGGCTGACGCTCTTGCCACTTTGTCATCCATGTTCGAACTAAACCAAGAAGGAGAGTTGCCTACAATCAAAATGAAGAGTCATGAACATCCGGCTTACTACAACTTTATCGAAGAAGAGCTAGATGGCAAGCCTTGGTATTTTCACATCAAACGATACCTCCAAAGTCGTGAATATCCGGAATCAGTCACTGAAAATGGTAAGAGAATGTTGAGAAGGTTAGCCTCTGGTTTTGTACTAAACGGAGAGGTTCTATATAAATGGAATCACTATATGGTACTCCTTCGACGTGTGGAGGCAAAAAAAGCCGAGTTGATATTGCTAAAAGTGCATGAAGGAGCTTTCGGAACACACATGAATGGGCATTCTATGGCTAGGAAGATACTGAGAGCTGGTTATTTTTGGATGACAATGGAAAACGATTGCTGTAAACATGTGAGAAAGTATCAGAAATGTCAAATATATGCGGATAACATTAATGTATCACCAACTGCATTAAATGTTTTATCCGCACCCTGGCCTTTTTCCATGTGGGGTATAGACGTCATTGGAACTATTGAACCGAAAGCATCAAATGGACATCGATTCATATTGGTGGCCATTGATTATTTTACCAAGTGGGTGGAAGCCACATCTTATGCCAATGTAACTAGGAAAGTGGTGGTGAAGTTCATAAAAAAGGAGTTGATTTGTAGATATGGAATTCCCGAAAGAATTATCACTGATAATGCCACCAATTTGAATAATCAAATGATGTCAGAGCTGTGTGAAGAGTTCAAGATTAAACATCATAATTCTTCTCCTTATCGCCCAAAGATGAATGGAGCGGTAGAAGCGGCTAACAAAAATATAAAGAAAATAATTTAGAAAATGGTGGTAACCTATAAAGATTGGCATGAGATGTTACCGTTTGCCTTGCACAGATATCGCACTTCTGTGAGGACTTCAACGGGAGCAACACCCTTCTCGCTTGTGTATGGGATGGAAGCAGTGCTACCATTTAAAGTGAAAATACCTTCTCTCAGAGTATTGATGGAGACCAAATTAGAAGAAGTTGAGTGGGTTCAGGCAAGATATGATCAACTCAATCTCATTGATGAGAAGAGGTTAGCTGTTATATCCCATGGGCAGTTATACCAAAATAGAATGAAGAAGGCATTTGATAAAAAAGTTCGTCCGCTAGAGCTGCGTGAAGGAGATTTGGTGGTTAAAAAGATCATATCTGTTCAGAAGGATCATCGCGGTAAATGGATGCCAAATTATGAAGGTCCCTATGTCGTGAAGAAGGTTTTCTCTGGAGGGGCGCTTATTCTCACAAGAATGGATGGGGAAGAGTTACCGTTACCGCTCAACTCTGACGCAGTTAAAAAGTTTTATGTATAATATGATTCCATAGTCTGGGGAGTGTAATATTTTTGGATATTGAAATTTATGCATTGAAATGGTATCTGCATTATCTTGTGATGAAATGAAATTTTCTTTTGATTTCTTTCTTACGCGCTTTGATTGCTAAGTATACACCATGGGTTGTCTATAAGATTTTCTCGAGGTCTGAAGGATGTCGTGCGATGAAAATAATAAAAATTGCACAATAAATCATGTTTGTGGAATCATTGAGTTTATTGATAAAAATAATAAAAATATTTGACACAATTTTAAAGTTTGGCATAGAAAATTGATTTATTTCATAATAGCATATTGGCATGTATGTGTCGGATAGCTCTTTTTGAGCCTTCCATCCAAAAGAGAAAGCGATGTGCTTCAGTAACATGTTGGTTGCCCATTAAAACTAAGAGTAAACATCATATTGGAGCAATCAATCAAATTTTTCACGCGGCTATGGATTTCAAGTTCTTTTCGCTAAAGGCATTAAAAAAAATCAAAAGAAAAAGAAATAAAAGTCCGTTAGATTGAAAACCCGCAAAGGGCAGTCTAACCAAAAGATAGGACGATGAAAAAAGAGAAAAATGACAAGTATTTGGAATCGCTGGAATTTGTTGCGGGAGTTAATCTCTCTAAAAATCAAGCAATCATAATTCAAAATGATATATGGCCATGTTTGGTCATCCTAAAAAATTCCATTGTACCTTCTTTGAGCCTGAGTAGTAAAAATTTCTTTCAAAAAATACCCTAAACAAGGATTATCAGCATGTTAGAATTCAGTTCAGGATAAGAGATCTATCAAAAAAGGGGTGCATCAAAAGCTCCCAAATCAGAAATTAAGAAAAGAAGTTCAAAAAGAAAATATGTGTCATCAGTTCAAATAAGGATGACTCACAAATAAAAAGAAAAAAATGATCTCAGCAAGAACATGAACTGCTCCGTGCAATACTTGGTTGATGATCTTTGTTATATATAAAAAAAATGATAATAACCAGTAAACAGTTTTTGAGCCTGTATATCCTTTTTCTTCAAAACCTTTTAAACCCTGACCACATTACAAGCCATGTAAAGTCCATATTGATTGAAGAATGATTGTCGATGATTTTTCTAGAGAATAACCTTGCAACAGAGGAATGCGGCTGCCAATACAAGTCAAATTGCAAGAAAAATGCCTTTTATGGAAAGGATGATACAAATTTGCCAGCTAAATAAGAGTGAAATAGTGTTGTTAAAGCATAAATATTGGGGCAATCCTTTCTTACATGTATCTTTCACCATATTTTTCTTCACCCTAACCTGAAATATTCATTGAAATTGGGGACACTTCCATGTGATTCAATCAGTATCAGTTCATTTTCTTGAGTATGCAACTTTCTCCACGTAAGTTGCATTACCCCGGTTTCCCACTAAATCTATTTTTACCCATCTAACCTAACAAAATTGGCTATCCCTTTGAACCTTAATTTCCCATTTTTCAAAAAAAACTGGGCCAACTCTGCTCGTTTATGGTTAGCTTTCAAAGAGTATGAAAGATTTAAAATAAAGTTACCCCCCATACTTGGGGCAATTCCATTGCCTATTTGAAATTTAACATTTCTTTACCGTATGTTTGTTCATCCACCCATTCCGACACATATGCATCAAAATGTTAGAATTGATCATATTAATAATTTTGTGTCAAGCATTAAGATTTGTGAATGTTTTTTCCCAAAATGAAAATTCAAAGTTCAATCAATGAATTCAATGATTCCATAAAAATATTTAGTTTAAAGAGAGGAGCAAAATAGCAAATCAAAATCCTCAGGCATTAAAAGTAAAAAATCTCATATGAGTCAAAGTTTCATGTATCAGCATAAAGTCATGCATTCATTCCCCGGTGGAAAAGTCAAACCTTCCAAACATTAAAAAACACATTATGCATTCATAGATGCATTCAAAGCAAAGGCAAATCATAGATTCTCATGCATTCAAACATGCATTCATTCAAGAACAAATCATAAATTGAATTTTAAAAAAAGGTGGTTTCCTAATCTTCTGATACAAGATCCAGTGAGAAATTATCCCTTGATTCAAAGTTTTGATATGTTGATCCCCTGCAAAAGCAATGTCACATTTGATTTTGGCACTTGATCCCCTGCAGAAGCAAGGTCTTGGCCATTCCTTACTTTTCGACTCCCTACTGAAGCAAAGTCATGAATCTTCTTTGACATGTTGATCCCCTGCAGAAGCAAGGTCACATTTGATTTTGGCACTTGATCCCCTACAGAAGCAAGGTCTTGGCCATTATTTACTTTTTGACTCCCTGCGGAAGCAAAGTCATAACTCTTCTTTGACAAGTTGATCCCCTACAGAAGCAAGGTCACATTTGATTTTGGCACTTGATCCCCTACAGAAGCAAGGTCTTGGCCGTTATTCACTTTTTGATTCCCTGCAAAAACAAAATCACAACTTTTCCTCGAGATGTTGATCCCCTGCAGAAGCAAGGTCACATTTGATTTTGGCACTTGATCCCCTGTAGAAGCAAGGTCTTGCCGTTATTCACTTTTTAATTCCCTGCAAAAACAAAATCACAACTTTTCCTCGAGATGTTAATCCTCTGCAGAAGCAAGATCTCTGTTTTTTTTTTCAGCACATGATGATACCCCGAACAAAACCAGTGTCTCTATCTTTACTTGAGTTTTTACTTTGATAACATGAATTTTTCTCAAATTTTCATATTATCATGTAAAACTTAAGTAAGACGGACAATTGTCAACATCCAATTTTGTCTGGGTAACCTTTTAAATTAAAATACAATAATAAAATAAAATAAAGAAATGAAAAAAAAATGAAAAATGAATAAAATAAAAATTTTTGAATTTTTCCATTACAAAAAATAATTAATAATAGAAAAACGAAAATAACAAAAAAAATTGAAACAATAGAACATAAAATAAAATAATAATAAAAAATAACAAGAAAAGAAAATTGTTTTCAAACTGTTTCTTTCATTTGCATTTTCAAAATAAAAATAAATAATAAAAAAAAGAATCAGTCAATCTCACTCAATCTTAACTTCCCACAAAAAAAAAAGAATAAGTCAATCTTCTCTGAATCCCTTCTCTCTTAACACCATGTATCATTTGGAAAAAAATATATATATAATAATTTTGAAACTGCTCAGATAACAACCCACCTTCTCCACTACATAAAAATAAAATTAATAATAAATAATGAATTATGACCGTTGGAAAATGGCTTAATCCCTCATTCCTGGGTAGATTCATTTTTAATATTAAGTTTTAAAAAAAAATAAGCAATAAGAATGGGTCAAAGAGTGATAACTTCTCTGAATCACCTTCATTTTTTAAAATAATAATAATAATAATAATAATAATAATAATAATAAAAGAGAGAGATATATGAAGGAAAGAATAAAAAAGAGGGATTCACACACACGGACAAGGAGAATACACAAAAAAAAGGACACATAGAGATATCAAAAGAAAGAAATAAGAGAAAGAATACACAAAAAGTAAAAGAAGGAGAGTCGAAAAGGTCACGTTGAAATTTAAAGAAGAATCATTTTGAAGAACAAGAGGTATGCTTTTACACTCTTATAATCATGGTGTGATCCTTTAATGTATTTTGTTCATGATTTACTATGAAAATTAAAAAAAAAAGAAACGACTTTCTCTCTTTGCTCGTTTCAACCATTTTTCCATGCACTTCCATTGCACCCCATTCCGCATTCAAATGTCATTTCCACAGTCTTCATCTTTCAAATGTCAAACCAACCACAACATGCCTTCAAAATCATGCCAAACCCCTCACAAATCATAAAACCATGCTCCCACCAATGCCACTATGCTCCCACGCATCTCCACAACACCTATGATGCCCCACTCCAACCTAGCTGCCAAATAAACCCAATAAAGAACCCATTCAATATATGTCACAAGCATGCCCCTCTACGTCACACCATGCAATCCCACACCCTTCTCTCCCTACACGTTCATGAGAGCGACTAATCACATCCCACCTCCATGAGAAACACCATCTTGCACCTCCTACCCTTGCCTCATACCATGCATATGCACCACGCTGCCCTATGCGTCAACCATGCCCCTCCAAGACTGCACCTCTTTACTCCCAAAAACAGCACCAAAAATCAGTCATGTTTACCTCCAAAAACAACACCATTTTACCTCAAAAACTGCACCTCTTTACTCCCAAAAAGAGCACCAAAAATCAACCATGTTTACCTCAAAAAACAGTACCATTTTGTCACCAAAATAACACCATTTTATCTCCAAAACTGCACCTCTTTACTCCCAAAAACAGCACCAAAAATCAGCTATGTTTACCTCCAAAAACAGTACCATTTTATCACCAAAACAACACAAAAAATAAGCCATTTTACCTCTAAAACTGCACCTCTTTACTCCCAAAAACAGTACCAAAAATCAGTCATTTTACCTCCAAAACTGCAGCTCTATACTTCCAAAAACAGCACCAAAAGTCAGCCATGTTTACCTCTAAAAATAGTACCATTTTATCACCAAAACAACACCTAAAACCATCATCATGAACCTCTTTTCACCATAAGAATGTCATGAAAACATCCCCTCCAAACAACACCACGTTTTCATACGAAAACAGCACCTAAAACTATCACCATGAACTTCTTTTCACCATAAGAATGCCATGAAAACAACCCCTCCAAACAAAACCACATTTTCATACGAAAACAGCACCTAAAACCATCATCATGAACCTCTTTTCACCATAATAATGCCGTGAAAACAGTCCCTCCAAATAGCACCACATTTTCATACGAAAATAACACCTAAAACCATCATCATAAACCTCTTTTCACCATAAGAATGCCATGAAAACAGTCCCTCCAAACAACACCACGTTTTCATATGCAAACAGCATCTAAAACCATCATCATGAACCTCTTTTCACCATAAGAGTTCCATGAAAACAGCCCCTCCAAACAGCACCATGTTTTCATACAAAAACAACACCTAAAATCATCATTATGAACCCATTTTCACCATAATAATGTCATGAAAACAATCCCTCCAGAATAGTAGCCAAAAACAACGCCATATCACCTCCAAAATTGCACCACTTTACCTTCAAAACATCAGCCAAAAATAGCATCATATTACCTCTAAAACTGCCCACTTTACCTCCAAAACAGTAGCCAAAAACAACATCAATTTTACCCCCATACAGCACCCAAAAATACCCAAAACAGTCACCATGCACCACCTAAAAATCACATATTTAAGCTTTGCATTGCCAAGAATTCATTCATTTACGTTCCATTTTTGCATCCATGATCCTGCTAAAACTAAAGTGTCAATTCCATGTTGCATATAACTGTTGCATGTTATTTTTCAACACCGAATTTGATATATATCCCAATTCTCAAAGCCCAGGCTTTAAACCTGACACTGTATCTCAAAGCCCAGGCTTTAAACCTGACACTGTATCTCAAAGCCCAGGCTTTAAACCTGGCACTGTATCTCAAAGCCCAGGCTTTAAACCTGGCAGTGTATCTCAAAGCCCAGGCTTTAAACCTGGCACTGACGGCATTCACTTACCCTATTTTCAAACACAAGCTTTCAAAAGTTACTAAAAATATATATATCAAACCAACCAACAACCTTATCACCAAATAACTACGTAACCCTGATTCTCTATCTTTGATAGAGATACGTAGGAGCGAGGTCAAATCCTTATCGGGCCCCTTTAAAAAAAAATTTTTTTGTTTGTTATTATTTGCATTTTATTTCTTTTTTTGGGAAAAATAAATATTCCAGAAAATCACACTCTTTTACTCATTTAATTAAAGGTATCGCCGTAAGGCGGGCGTTGTGGGGTGCTAGTACCTTCCCCACACGTAACCGACTCCCGGACTCTAAATCTGATTTTGTGAACTTGCTTTATCTTGTTTTTGGTTTTCCATAGTTTTTCCTAATAAACTATGGTGGCGACTCCACTGTTTTGAAAATTAAATTATTTTTGCTCGCCGTCCCCATCGTGATTCCGGTTGTGACAATAAGTATTTGACATGCAATTTTTTAAATAAAATTAGTCAACTTTACAGGTTATGTAGTTACATGATTCATCAATGTTGTGACAATTTTGGCCTTTTGATATTATAGCAAATGTAAGAACGTATAGGAAAGTCACACTCCTCCCCAAATAGATCATGAAAGGGTAAGGGAATGTTAGTGATTTGAGAACAATTTAATTTATCAAAAGTCCCCATTCACGAATTTACATATTCTATATATAATGGAGGGTCAATTTGGTACATGTACACAACATCAGATACCACCAAAACAATGAAATGAAAACTAGACTATCACCATCATTCAAGAACTGAAAGATGGATGTGGTGACCCTACAACTGTGAACTTATTTTTGATGTGATGGTAAGTGCACCAGTCGCAAATGTAGCAAATAATAAATATATCCTTCTCTCTCAAGGGACTTGTGCAATACAAAACAATAAATACAATTATAACAAAATTAGACTACAAATAATTTTAAGGTTATGATTTTTATGCAAATGAAATTAAAATTTATTAAAATATATTTTTGCATTTGTAATGAGCGCTTAGAATGTAGAAAAATAATGGAGAGGATATGAAATACAATTGCTAGGATTAAACTTCATCAAACTTCAATCTCATTCATAAATGAATTATCTTCTTTTCAAACAAATATTAATGTCAACCCACAACATTACCCAAACCCTTAATTCCTTAGCAGAATGAGTCTAACTGACAATTCATTTATCAATAATATAAATGAATCTTGCAAGATCCACGGGATCTTAAGACAACAAACAAATTTTGCTCTATTCCTAGACACAAGCTTTCATTTGGTATTTTAATTTAGTTCCTGATTACAGAAGATATTTTCCAATACCCTAAAAATCAATAACCAAGTGACAAATAAACATGTCAGACAATAACTGTAGAATTAGAATACTGATATACTGAAAGAAAAACATCTATGTAAAGACATATTTATAAAAACTAATATTAATTACATGAGAATTCAAACAGTTACTTCTAATCCCAACAAGATAGAAAGATGAATGATGGAGGAAGATGGATATACAAAAAGGAGAAAAGAGAACCCTCCAAACTCTAAGGCTTTGTTTGGTTGGAGGAGTGGATTTGAGGGAATGAATTTGAAGGAATTTGAGTGAATTGTGTGTGGATGATAAGGTTGTTTGGATTAATGGATAGAGATGGTAAGATTTGAAGGGATTTGAAAGGAATGTTTGTGAAAGTTTGGGAATGATTTGATAGATGTTATAGATTTATTTATTTTTTTAATTGATATATTTGTGAAATTACTAATTGACCCTTGTGGAAAAGGGTATTTCATAAATTTCAACTCACTTACAAAGACTGTTTCGTAATTTTCCATCCCTTCAAATCTCTTCACATGAGCTAGGATCCCATCCTGCAAATCCTCTCAAATCCATCCTCTCAAATTAATGCAACCAAACATACTTCATCCACAACAATCCATCCTCTTGAACAGTACATCCACACGAATTAGTTCAAACAAAAATAGCGTAACTATCATCCCAAGGTTACATTTTTATGGTTCATAGGCGTAGCCTAACTCCCAAATGGAGTGGAGAATCCAGAGTGTCTAACCTTAATTCAAAGACCTCTTTAAATACACAAAATTTCTAGGTCAGTGGTGTTCATGCCCAACCCAACTAAAGTGGTGTCGGGTACAACTCAAGTCCAGGTAGCTCTTGGACCAACTGGTGTCGGGCCACCATGCTAGGTTAAATTCTAACTGTCTGCTCTCGGTTTGATTAGCGCTTAGCCTAACTCCAATGGCACTGGACGTAGTTCATCTATGTTAATTTTTATCTTTGATATCCCTCTTTATGGGCTCCAATCCTATCCTTCTTGACCCAATTGTCTTCAGTTTAATTATTAAACCAAATTAACGAGATTTAGAGTAAAATTTGATTAAAAACTCAAGTAACCAATTATTTATAACAAGAAACAAATTATTTATAAAATAGAGATAAAAACATGGGATTTAGTAGGTTCCAAGCAAAGAAATAATTTATTTCATTATGAAAATAAGACCAAAAATATCATAAAAATAAATGTTATCATTAGCCAACACTCAATTGGATCAAGTTCTTAATCTTCAAAACCAAGTCATTTTTCCTATCCAAATAGAAAGAATAATTCCCCAAAGTGTTAACACTTTGTTATTTTCCTTGATATTTTTCTGCCTCTCCCTGACAAAGATTGAAGTCATTTGTCTCTCACTCGAGCGTGATGAGTCATTATTTTCCCCTATTTACTTGTCTTTATGTACCTATTTTTAGTAGTGATTTGTGCTTAACTGCTTATTATTTTATATATTTCACTGTTTGGGCTTCATTTACCAGAAATTCATAATTTTATTTAATTCGAATTTTCTGAGATAATTACATTATTATTATTATTTTTAGGGCAACTTTGGAATTTTGTTGGACTTGGGAATTAATTCTGGAATTGAAGAGGAGCTATCACATTATCAGTTTTTTTTTTTTTTAGTTTTTTTCAGTTTTTATTCATTGGACCAAAATTGAATAAATTTGGGCCCATTAAGTTTAGTGTTGAGCACTTATTTAGGTCTAGCCGCCTGTTACAGATAGAGGAGGTGAACAGAGAATCAAACAATTCTTTATTCACTACTTTTGGGATTCAATTCGTTTTCTCTCTTTGGAAAAATTGGTTTTGTATTTATTTTCTTTTCTCTGCAATTACGTTTTTATTTTAATTCAATTTCATTTTTTATTTTAATTTTGTTTTGCGTTTAATCTTTGTTTGCTTTATTCAAATTTAATGGAAGGCTAATTTATAAGATTATCCTTTTGATTCAGATTGTAATGAAGCTTTGAGGTTGTTGTTGTGTTATTTTTGCTCTCTTCATCTCTTAACTCTTCATCATTTTATTTCTGTGCTTAATGCTTTTATTGGTTCATGCTTAATGTTTCAATTAATATGAATTTCGTGTCTATGTTCATGCTAAATGGAGTGAGTCACGAGTTATTGGGATGGAATGAATAATGTATCTGAATGCTTAATTTGCATAAGGAAACTTGTGTTAATTCTCGCTTAATTAATTCGGGTTCAATAAGTTAAGCATGAACTTTTGTATCCTGTGATAAGCGGACTGCAATCTAATCAAAAGGGTAATTTAATTCGGTTAAGGAGATCTAATTCGGTTGTTGGTTTTTATTTTATTAAATATTTCACGAAATCCCCCCTCTTTTTCTCTTTGTGTGTTTCATCCTTGGACAGGAACTACCTAGGAGTCACTTCCTAGTACTGCATTTAACTGTTATCGCAACCGGAATCACGACAGAAACGGTGATCCGAAAAGAATTAATATTTTTGAAAAATTAGAAAAAGATAGTCACCACCATAGTTTATTTTGGAAAACTATAGAAAACCCAAAGAAAAGATAAGGTAAGTCTGCGAAAACCATATTTTAAGTACGAGAGTCGGTTACATGTGGGCAAGGTATTAGCATCCTCACAACGCCCATCCTAAGATGATACCTTTAATTAACCCAGTAAAACAAGTGTGTTTTTGAAAATGTTTATTTTTCCCAAAAGAAGACAAAATGCAAATAATAACAAAGAAAACATATTTTTATTTCGAAGGACCCGACAAGGGTTTGACCTTGCTCCTACGTATTTCCATCATTGGTGAAAAATCAGGGTTACGTAGTTCTTTGCGAAAAATATTTGTCGGTGTTTGATATTTTTAATTTTGAAAATTTTGTATCTTTTATATTTTTGAAAATTTTATATTTTTTACCTTTTGAAAGTATGATATCTTTTTAATTTTTTAAGGAAAAAAATTCGTATCAGATATTGCTTTATGCGTGTGATCATTTGAATATCTAAATGAAATAGTAAAATTTTTCGAATTAAACACCACATGACGCGTTCGATCGTTTGGGTATTTAATCGAAATTTATTCATCACGAAAACGATTCAAAAATTAAGTGTAGAAATATTATCCAAATCATGTATATTTCATTACGACGAAAAATTTGGAAAAATAAATAAAAGGGAAATAATAATGCTAAGGTGCTTAAATAAAAAGGGTATGTTAAGAGAAAGATGATGGGCTAAGGCCCAAATTCCTTTTTTATTTCCTGTTTCAGAAACCAAGTGGGTTCCCTTACCCTAACCTAAAACTAAGGTTGTGCATGGAGAGGCTTGACGACAGTGGTTAGACAGGGTGTATGGGCGGCGAAAACCTTGACGACCTTGACAACCGTGGTGACACTGTCACTGACGGCCAAGTCTATGGTGGTGATGTCGTCGTTGGTGATAATGACCTCATCGGAGGAAACAAAGGACGTGTGAAGAGACTCCGCGACCTAGATAGAGGTGCTGGTTCGGCAGTGGGTTTCGTTAAGGGGCTGACAGTGGTGGCGTAAGGTGGTGGCACAATGGGGCATGGTGCGAAGCTTGCGACGTCAGCGGTGCTGCTGTACTAATGGTGGACACAATGGCGAAGGTAGAGAAGGGATGGGGAGTGCGACGGTGACGATGTGGCCCTCCCTGGCAGTGATAGTGTTCGGTGACCGGTTGTTGGGTTTTGCACTCTTAGAACCTTTCATGGGGTGGTCATTTGGGTCACTCATTGGATAGTGTTTTGACTTTGCTCTTTACTCATGCTCCTTCACTACACCATCAAGTAGCGTGGTCACCAGCATGCAGGGTCGCGGGCGAGGTCATGCGAAAACGAGAGCAATGGGGTTTCAACGCTGAACTGAGAGGAGCGATGGTGCAGTAGGGTGATGGAATGCATGAGCTTTGTGAAGAAGTGGGTTTGTTTGGAAAAGTGAGGGATATGGTGCGTAAGCAGTGGGTTTTGAGTGAGTGAGAGAAGAGTTGGGAGTGAATGCCAATAAGCGGTGTTCTTGTAGTGTCTTCCAACGGCTAGCTAGGCTCTTCTTTTGTAGCTTGTGGGGTGTAGCCTGTGTGAAGGTGAGTATATATTTTTTGTCTTTTGTGAGTGAGCTAAGGTACAAATTGAGAGTGACTGGAGAAGGAGGGCTTCCTGCTGTAATGCGTGTGAGATAGAGGGACCGACCACAAAAAATAGACAATTGCTTTTCAGAATGGTTATGTTGTAGTATGCTTTATTGAAAAGTAATTGAGATTTGAGAGAGAGGAATGAAAGATGACATGTACGGAAAATATTTTGTGGGAGCAAAGTGTGCTGGAATTGAAAGAGAGTGGTCAATGTAGTGGTCAATGTGATAAACTTGTCTTTTTTTAAAACACTTTAATGATATGCTAATGTTACATTTTTTTTATTACTATTTTTTAATCTTTATTTGCTTTATAAATATACAGCAATGTCGGGCCCCACAAACACCACAAACACTCTTTATATCCCTTAACTTTATTCATTCCTTGGATCTTCCTTTTAATACTTAGTTCCTTTTTTTTCATTAAGCCCCTAAACAACTTTCGCAACATAGTAGTAAATCATACAAAAACATTGAATTTCCCTTTTTAATAACACTTTCTCTCTCTTGCTTGGAACGAATAGTCTCACGTACACTTTTGTTTGTCATAAAAAAATATACCATTCAACTTCTCTATGGTTCTCTTTTTTTTATTTGTCTCTCTTTTCTATTATTTACTAAATTAACTTTTTTCTAAAAATGATAAAGTAAAGAAAAATGAAAAACACTTGAACCATATATATATATTTTTTTTTTCTAAATCATACTTTTTTTATTTTTCCCTTTTTTAAAAATAATAAAACTAAAACTAAAGTTATGTTTTTATACTTTTTCTAAAATGACAAAGAAGACAGAAACTTAAATTCTTTTTAAAAAAGGAATAAAGACAATTATATTTTTTTTGTATTTTTATAATAATTACAAGAAAAATAAAGAAAACGAACAATTAATAAAATTTAAACCATAAGATGATTTTTTTTAATTAATTTTGAAATTAATAAGAAACATTTATTTTTCACCTGGACGAAATTGAGTGTTGACAGCTACCCCTCTTTATTTAAATTTTACTGGATAATTTGCAAATTAAAATTTTGATATTATCAGAGTAAAAGTTAAGTAAAAACAGAAACAGTAATTTCTTCTGGGTTTAAAAAGAGAAAGAGAATTTAAGCATCTGGATTATTCTCCAAAAGAGAGGTCACCATTTGAAAAAGTGGAAAGGGGGAAGGTGAGGTCGAGACCTTGGACTAAGCCGAGAGGGTCATGAACCATCACATGGTGAAAGGTGAATGTGAAGTCGAGACCTTGGATTGAGCCGAGAGTCACGACTGTCACGTGCTGAAAAGTGAGCGTGAAGTTGAGACCTTGGACTGAGCTGATAGGGTTACAAACTATTTCATGTTGAAAGGTTAAGGTTGAGACCTTGGACTGAGCTGAGAGGGCCACGAACCGTTGCGTGGAGAAAAACAAAAGTGAGGTTGAGACCATTACATAGTAGAGGGTCACGCACCGTCACGTACAGAAAAGTAAAAGTGTGGTCAACACCATTACAAAGTAGAGGGTCACGCACTGTCACGTGCAAAAAAGTAAAAATGAGGTCGATACCATTACAAAGTAGAGGACCCCGCAACGTCACATTCTAAAAAAGTTAAGATTGAGACCTCCCTTCGCAGAGGGTCATATTTGAAGAAGATTTGAAAAACTTTGGACCAATTCTGATGAGAAGGTCTCTGTTTGAAAAAGATTGAAATTTGTTTGACCAATCTCGAGGAGAGGATATTTGTTTGAAAGAGATTTGAAATTTATTTGACCAATCCCGAGAAGAGGGTCACTATTTGAGAAAACGGCTTGCGAATTTGCAGGCAAAGATCAGGTGAACACCGAAATGGATTTTGAATGATGCCTATATGAATACATGGATGTATGCAATATTTTTTCATTTTTATTTGAATAGAGAATGCATGTGAGAATGCATGAGGCTCTCTTTATCATTTTTTTTTTTGAATGAGAATGCATGTACGAATGCGTCAAACTATATAAGAATACATATATGATGCATGTGAGATCGAGACCTTAGCCATGCTGAGAGGGTCACAAACCACTTTTTGGAAAGATTGACATCTTGATGATATCGAGAGGATCTTATATCATTTATCAAAAGAAATGTGAGATCGAGACTTCAGCCATGCCGAGAGGGTCACAAACCACTTTTTAAAAAGTTGAGATCTTGACCATGTCGAGAGGATCACAACCATAGTTTCTTTTTGTGAAAGATGCACACAACTTCGAGTTTCCTTTGCTTGAAAACTTAGTTTCTTGAGAATGCATATATGAAAAATTTTGAAGGTGCATGAATGCTTGAAATTTTTGTGTTTATATATATTAATGCATGAAATTATTTGAGAAAATGCATTTATGAATGCGTGAAAATTTTGAGTTTGCATATAATGATGCATAAAGTTCTATTTTTTGTTATGAGAGTGCATGGATGAATGCATGAAATTCTATTTTTTTAGCTTTACTTTTTGTTTGAATGAGTTCATGAATGAATGCATGAGACTCTATTCTTCACTTTTGCTTCAATGAAAATGCATGAGATTCTGTTTTTCATTTTCGAATGAAAATGAGATTTTATTTATCATTTTTTAATGCATGTAACAATGCATCAGACTCTACATGTAAGAATGCATGAGACTTATTTTTAGTTTTTTTTTATTGTTGACATTTAGAATATCAAAGAATGTTTATGCTAAAGATGGTGCACGAATCCATGAGATCTACTCTTTTCATTTCTCCCTTTTTGCTCTTTTTTTTAATTCTTTTTTTATCACTTTTTCTTATTTTGATGTTGACATTCGGAGTCAATTCTTCCCTTTTTCATCATTGAATTCATTTGAAATTTGTTCTTGAAAATGACGGATGTTGCAAATCTTGAAGTTATTGTTAAAATTGGAGCATTATTGACTTTTTCCTTTAAACCATTTTTAATGCATGTGCTTGAATCTATAGATGGATGAAATATGTAAGATAGAAGGTCGAAGAGGTTTGAAAGGAAACTGGGATTGCACAACCTCAGATATGTCATCATTCACATGCCCTTCTGAAAATTTTATACAAGGTGTGAAACAAAATCTGCCCTAGTTTTGATGGAGTGGTGGGCGAGCTTGATGACATGCAAATGGCTTATTTGTAAGGTAGAATGAGGATTGACTGGTACAACATTTGATACAGAAAATTGTAACCCTAAAAGGGAAAAGCAAATTGATATTATCCAAGTTTAGATGTGCAAGGGTGAGGGATGGAGTACGGACGACAAATGCTTTTATTTGTTCTTTTTTATATGTATGATGGACAAAAGGGATTACAGCATCTCATAGATAGAATTGTATCCCAAGCATGGAAGAATTTGCATGAATGAAAGTTACCTCAGTTTTGATATACAAGGAGCGAAGATGAGGTCAGATGAAAGTTGATTTGATTTTTTAGTGTGGTGAAGAAAAAAGATTGCCCCAATAGGGTATTCTCATTTGGCTGGCCCTAGATTGACTTTTCGGTTGCTAACAGACCAGAAACAATTCAAACATTTTTTCTTCTTTTTTTATGTTTATTTTTTTCTGACCGAGTTGTTAGTCATGTCCTCTTGTTGTAGGGTTAAGCTTTGAAAATTAGAGCAATCATTCCTCAATCAATATGGACTTTATTAGGCTTGTAACATGGCCAGGGGTTGAAAGGTTGTCAAGAAAAGGATATGAAGGCCCAAAAACTATTTATGGGTTTTATGATGATTTTGTTTTGAAAGAAAGACCATAAACTAGGCATTGCATCGAATCCAGTCAAAGGTTCTTTTATGAGTATTCTGCTCTTTTTATCATTTTCTTTCATTTTTTCATTTTTTTATCACTTTGTGATAATATTTCTTATTGTTTTAGATTCACATCATTCTTTGATTGATCTTTTATTTGAATCATAGGAGCATTTAATGTATACCTTGACCAGAGCCTCAACTTTGTGATGATCCTTGTTTAAGGAATTTTTTTTTAAAAGGAATATTTTATTTTGGCCCAAGAAGGGTGCAATGGATTTATAATTTTTGGATAAAGAAACATGACCACATATCATTTCAAATTACGATTGTTTTATTTTCAAAAATGTTAACCCTGAAACAAGATTCAATGACTCCCAACACATATCATTTTTATTTTTTTTTTTCTCTTTTGATTTTCTTTATTGTCCTTTTTTTGCCTAGACTGCCCTTGTAGGTTTTCAATCTAGCGGACTTTCATTATTTGATTGCTCTTAGAGATTGGAGATCAGCCATTCTGCCAACCGAGAGAAACATTACATTTCTGTCCTTGTGTGATACTCTTGTTTTGTCATTTCATGTGATGACGACAACAAATGAGGCAAATCCTTTTGTTTTGGGATCTTGGGGATGAGAAAAGGATAGAGGATTTCAAAAAACATGCATGCAAATGTTTCATTGAATCGTCAACTTTTGCCCCTTATTAAATTGTGAAAATGCAACATCCATGCTTTTTTAGTTTTTTTTGTTTTACAATGTCATGAATTCAAAGATTGTATCAGAGAAAACAATCAACTTAGCAATGTGGTCACTTTTTTATTTTATTTTGTTTTAAAATCTGATCCATCTTCGCGACACCCTTTAAGGCTAGCCTCAGATTGCGGCAAATTCAGACTTGTGGACGATCGCAAGACATTTATTGACAAGTGTATGCTTTTTAGGATTTAATCTCGCTTGCGACTTTGTAATAACATTTCAAGAATATTTGATTGTCAGCACATGTCCAAAACTAACACCAATTCATAATTCGAACAGAAACTACAATCGGCATGCACTTCAACAGGTATGTATCATGCATCCCCTTGGCCAAGTACCCAGAGATTGCCCTCCATTGTAGTAGTTTTCCCGTCAATGATGCAATCATGTCTTCTTTTCTTTGACGTTTGTTGGGTCTGTCCTGAAAGAGGATTGTTCTCGACATTAGGTTTATCTTTTTAGACACTCAACCATCCACCCTCACTCAAGGATTGCACCTTGTGCTTAAATGCCATAAATCTTTTTGTGGGATGGCCAACTACTTCGCCATAATAATTACGTTTAGCATTGGTGTCATAGTTTATAGGTTTTTGTTGGTTGTAGAGGGTTTGGAGAACCTGTTACAACTAGGGTGTTTTGAGGGAGGCTCTGCAAGAGTTTTGTGTAAGTCATAGGAATGGGAGTAAATTGGACAAAGTTTGCTCTTGATCGAGATCTCTCTTTGGGGTTGGATTGTTGCCCTGGTTTTGATTGGATTTCAAATTCATTTTCCTCCTTCGACCTTGTTGATAACGATCATTTGGCATAAGAAATGCATGATTGAAACATTGTTGACGTATGAGGGTTGTGCAGTCAATAACAGATGATTTTGCTTTTAACGAGGCGACACAAAACTTCTGCAGTGGGGTATGGTTGTTGTTGCTTAGACTTTGTCTTCTTTACTTTCAAAATTGAATCCAGGCTTCTTAGTGTTGTCGGTCGCGACCGAGCCACGTGCAATCTTTTCATTTCTCAACCTGAATTCAATTCTTTCCCCGATGATGCCAATGTCTGCGAAATTGGAAGAGACATTACCTGGCATGTGTTCATAGAAGGGTTGGCTCGAGATGCGTATACCAATTCAGGGTCATACTGGCTAAGCTATCTTGGAAGAAGTGGATCAACAATTTTCATCAAATGCGTAACCCACCATTCTTCTACAATACATTGTTCAGTGGCTCTTAGGACAAGAGGTATCTTTATACTTTTTAAATTATGACACTTTAAACTTGGGGAAAATCACCATGTCTACCAAGCATAATTCTGCAACATCCCCAAATCCATAGCTAACTCCTACCTTAATGTCTCGTAACCTTTCTTCCAAAATCTTCAGTTTGCTCTTCGCTCCATCAACTTCAATAGATGCTCCCCAGTACGATAGCCTGTGTCATAACATTTGTCTGAGATCATTGTCCCACCATCACATGTAAAACTCTTGGTTGGGCAGTCATTCGTTTCTGATGGCATCTAAAGCGACTCCTGCTACTTCGCATACACGACGGGAGTGCTAATAAGTACAGTGAGTTGCACTCGATTCTATTCAGAATATTGCTCAACTGTCAAAGTGAGGTATAGAGGAAGGTCGTATAGGGGAAACTAGATGGGAACTACCTTGTCCCCTTGTAATCAGAGGGTAGGAGACAACTATTTCTTCATGTCTGGTAAGGGAGGCTTCTCTAGTGCTTTTTAAGGCTACTAGAGCCCCGAGAATTTGGCCCATTTTATCCTTGAGTGGATTGACATCAACCGTAATCGTTTCTTGTGCCTCCAACCAGTCTTCCATATTCTTTCGATTGGCATGGGTCCTATATGGGTGTCGCGGAAATGTTGTCGTTGTTACTTTTACGAAATTCTCTTTTATTTGAAAGAATCAAATGAGAACAAGAGATGAAATGCAGGCTAAATCAAAAACTACAGAGTTGTGTGTATATTGAATATAATATCAATGATGATTAACAAAGGTCTAGATTAGAAAAGTAATCTGAGTTATATATCATAAATTTCTTTTTGCTCTTACTGAAAACTTTTTTCTCTAGAGACTTTAAAACGGGTTCTTCTCAACTCAACCCCTATATTAATTTCCATTTATAGGAACACACAACTTTGTAATTTATGACTTTAAACAAAATGGAGTCAAATGAGAGTGAATGCATGCAAGATTAACTAATGTGTCAACTTATGTATGAATGTTGTTTATGATGTAAAATGATAATGCAAAAATAAAAAAATTAGATATATGCTACCACAAATGTATGAATGAAGATGCATGTTGGTATTTACAATGTCGAGTGACATGCTATGCAACTGACAACATGACTAACATGACCTAAACATAATGAGAAATAATGCATGTTTATACCCCAAGAGGTACTTATTCGTGATATGCAAATGTAAAAGAATTATTAGTATGAACAAATGGTGAGGGGAAGAGGAATGCAAACAAATCTCCCTTTGTGCCCTAAATCAGGTTTGACATAGTGACACTTAAGATCTAAGCCTGTAAATGCATACTCACATAGGGTGGCTCCTAATCCCTGAAGGTGTAAGGCCACTAGAGCTATGACTCACTTCACCACATTACTCACAGCAGCTGGTAAACAACTTGCTTATGATCATGTGAATAAAGCAAACAAACTCTAGTTGAGGTTCTCACAAAACCTAAGAAAGAAAGTATATCTTGTCAGTATTGCTACACAACCTCTTTCTATTTCTAAGCTCACTCAGACCCGGGTTTAGGGCCCCACTCATGATATGTAATTATGAAGTGTGTGTGTGTGAAGGGAGAATTATACATACAATCCCCCACCTGCAAAACAGCTAGAAAAGTTCCCAGGCAAATATATAACATGTCGCCTACCCTAGGGTTCAATATTACAGCAACAATAAAACAACAATCATACATACACAAAGCACAGGGAAAGATAAACATTTGAAAAAGCACAGGGAAAGATAAATATTTGAAAAAGCACACTCATTTTTACTTATTCAATTAGAATGCCCTGACTCTCAGCACGTTCCCAGTGGAGTCGCCATCTGTCGTAACTGGAATCACGACGCGGACATGGATCCGAAAAGAATTAATATTTTTGAAAAATTAGAAAAAGGGAGTCGCCACTATAGTTTATTTTGGAAAACTATGGAAAACCCGAAGAAAAGATAAGGTGAGTCTACGAAAACCAGATTTCAAGTCCGGGAGTCGGTTATGTGTGAGGAAGGTATTAAATACGAATATTATTTTTTCCAAATTCAAGGTGTTTATTTTTTCCAAAAGAAGACAAAATGCAAATAATAACAAAGAAATATATATTTTTTATTTTAAAGGACCTGACAAGGGTTTGACCTTTCTCCTACGTATTTCCATCATGGGTGGAAAATCAGGATTAGGTAGTTCTTTGCGAAAAGTGTTTGTCGGCGTTTGATATTTTTTTAATTTTAAAAATTTTGTATTTTTTATACTTTTGAAATTTTTATATTTTTGACTTTTTGAAAATATGATATCTTCAGTAAAATTCGTATCAGATATTGCTTGATGCGTGTGATATTTGAATAACTAAATGAAATAGTAAAATTTTCCGAATTAAACACAGCATGATGCGCTCGATCATTTGGGTATGTCATCGAAATTTATTCATCACGAAAATGATTCAAAAATTAAGTATAGAAATATTATCCGAAATCATGTATATTTCATTTCGACCAAAAATTTGGAAAAATAAATAAAGGGGAAATAATAACGCTGATGTGCTTAAATGAAAAGGGTATGTTAAGAGAAAGATGTTGGGCTAAGGCCCAATCCCTTTTTAATTTCCTATTTCAGAAACCAAGTGGGTTCCCTTACCCTAACCTAAAACTAAGGTTGTGCATAGAGAGGCTTGACGGTAGCGGTTAGACGGGGTGTATGGGCGGCGAAAACCTTGACGTCCTCGACAACCGTGGTGGCGCTGTCGTTGGCGGCCAAGTCTATGGTGGAGATGCCGTCATTGGTGATAATGACCTCATCGGAGGAAGCAAAGGACGTGTAAAGAGACTCCGCGACCTAAAAGGAGGTGCTGGTTCGGCGGTGGGTTTCGGGGGCTGACAGCGGTGGCGTAAGGTGGTGGCACAATGGGGCGTGGCGCGAAGCTTGCAACGTCAGCGGTGCCGCTGTACTAATGATGGACACAATGGCGAAGGTAGAGAAGGGATGGGAAGTGCGGCGGTGACAACGTGGCTATTCCTGGCGGTGATAGTGTTCGACGACTGGTTGTTGGCTTTTGCACTCGCAGAACCTTTCATGGGGTGGTCATTCGAGTCACTCATTGGATAGTGTTTTGACTTTGCTCTTTACTCATGCTCCTTCACTGCACCATCAAGTAGCGTGGTCACCCGCATTCAGGGTTGCAGGCGAGGTCATGCGAAAACAAGAGGAATGGGGTTTCAACGCTGAATTGAGAGGAGCGATGGTGCAGTAGGGTGATGGAATGCATGAGCTTTGTGAGAAGTGGGTTTTTTGGAAAAGTGAGGGATATGGTGCGTAAGCTGTGGGTTTTGAGTGAGTGAGAGAAGAGTTGGGAGTGAATACCAATAAGCGGCGTTCTTTTAGTGTCTTCCAACGGCTAGCTAGGCTCCTCTTTTATAGCTTGTGTGGTGTAGCCTGTGTAATATTTTTTGCCTTTTGTGAGTGAGCTAAGGTACGAATTGAGAGTGACTGGAGAAGGAGCGCTTCCTGTTGTAATGTGTGTGAGATAGAGGGACCGACCACAAAAAAGAGACAATTGCTTTGTCAGAATGGTTATGTTGCAATATGCTTTATTGAAAAGTAATTGAGATTTGAGAGAGAGGAATGAAAGATGACATGTATAGAAAATATTTTGTGGGAGCGAAGTGTGCTGGAATTGAAAGAGAGTGGTCAATGTGATAAACTTGTCTTTTTTGAAAACACTTTAATGATATGCTAATGTTACATTTTTTTATTATTTTTTTGTCTTCATTTGCTTTATAGATATAAAGCAGCGTCGAGCCCCACAAACACTCTTTCATATCCCTTAACTTTATTCATTCCTTGAATCTTCCTATTAATGCTTAGTTCCTTTTTTTTTCCATTAAGCCCCTGAACAACTTTCACAACATAGTAGTAAATTATACAAAAACATTGAATTTCTCTTTTCAATAGCACTTTCTCTCTCTTGCTTCGAAGGAAAAGTCTCACGTACACTTTTGTTTATCATAAAAAAATCTACCATTCAACTTGTCTATGGTTCTCTTTTTTGTTTTATTTGTCTCTCTTTTCTATTATTTACTAAATTAACTTTTTTCTAAAAATGATAAAGTAAAGAAAAATGAAAAACACGTGAACCATATATATTTTTTTTCTAAATCAAACTTTTTTTTTTATTTTTCCCTTTTTTAAAAATAATAAAACTAAAACTAAAGTTATGTTTTAATACTTTTTCTAAAATGATAAAGAAGATAGAAACTTAAATTCTTTTTAAAAAAGGAATAAAGAAAATTAATTTTTTTTTGTATTTTTCTAATAATTAAGAGAAAAATAAAGAAAACAAACAAGTAATAAAATTTAAACCATAAGATGATTTTTTAATTAATTTTGAAACTAATAAGAAACATTTATTTTTCACCCAGACAAAATTGGGTGTTGACAACTGCATTTATTTGACCGGATACGACTTCGATCATCGAGGGACAAGCCCTTTTGTCTCTTATGCCTACAAGAGGTCTTGGTGAAAAAACATCACATGTTCTCTCCTCATAGAAGAAATCAAGGTCAACACCATATTCATGGAAAGGAATCACTTGCTCTCGACAAGGTGGAATAATCTCCCTGTGTATTGAAAATACTTTTCTCAACCTTTCTTATTTACCTCCTCAACTCTCTTATTTATCAATGTTGCAACCTTTCAATCTCTCCTTCTATGAATGTTTCTGGCTCCATTCCACCTTATTTCAGTTAACTTATTTCTGCTGCTGGACCTCTCTTCAAACTTTCTCACTGGTTCATATACTTGTTGGACTTGGAAGTTTTATCTTACTTGAATGTCCTTTTCTTGAACTCAAACTAATTGACAAGAAGGATTCTCCATCTTTTTAATCTCACTTTACTTGAAGTTCTTTGCCTCTAAGACACTTTTTGAATGACTAGTCACATCTTTCTCTTTTCTAGTCATTGTATAACTTTGAACTCTCTTGATTTGTCTTCTTCTTCTTCCTCCTTATTGTCTAACGAGTTATATAGTTTAGAAGCATTTAATGCGTTTCATGCAACATTAATTTTCTTATCTTCTTCAAACAATCTCTATAATAGTAGACAATAATTATCTTCCTCAGTAGCAGACCCTTTTACACAAAACAATGATAACAATACACACCGTACAAGACAAATAGTTGAACCAGAGTTGAATATAACTTCTGTTAAGAGAGTTGGCGATCATTATAGCTTTAGCTTGAATTCCCAAGAGATATTTGAATACAACTTTTGATTGTGCGGATCTTATTGATGACAAATGATGAAGACATTCTCTATATTTTAAACTTAAGCTTTAGGAATATTCTTTGAGTTTAGGTTAGCTTTTAGTATTTGATTTTACTTATCATCTGATCATCATCTATCTTCTATTAGCAGAATGGGTAGTATGCTTTGGAGGCGAAACACTTGCATGATCTGCTACTCTTCCTTCAATGCACATCAGACAAAACTTCATTGTTTGTATGCTTAAACACTTAATAAAAATTGTAGGATGTTGGAATTTTGCTCTAACAATGTTGAAGAAGCATGAAAGATATGATAAAGGGAAGAAGTTCGGGCCCAAAAATCATAAAGATATTAAGGAAAAGGTGATCTACTCTAATTGCACAAAGCCAAGTCACTTCCAATAAGAGTGTCTTAAACAAAACAATAAATAAAATAAAAGAATGAAGAAGTTCTACAAGAAGAAGAGTTTCATGTCCACATGGGAAGATCTGGATTCATCAAGTTCAAACTTTGACAAAGATCAAACACACATCGACCTCATGGCAAATACACCCTACTCCACAACGTCTAATGACTCAAACGAAGATGTAGATTTTTTTTATATGCATTTTATTACACAAATATAATATGGGCTATTTCTAACACTTCTAAAATCATATAAGCTTTCAAGCATATGAAAAGAATTTCTAAAGTGTTTCAAAAGATCTTGAGAAAGTAAGGAAAATTTCTAAATTGTCTAACTATGTTTTTACCAAAAATCTTGACCTTGTGAAAGAAAATCCAGTTTTGTGTCAAAAGAACAAAGATTCAAAATAGAAACTTGAGACTCTAAACACTAAGTTTGAAAATATAAAAAAGGAAATGCTTCTAGATAAAAATAGTTATAGAAAAAGGTCTGAAGTAGACAAAGATAACAATACCATAGATGATCTATTTGTTTGAAAATGCTTCACAGAGAAATATTCTATCCCAATCTTCAATAGGTGGAAAATCACTCGATCTTTTGATAAGAAAGTAAAAAAAATAACATAATAAATAAGAGATAGTACACGGAGGCAAATCTCACAACAAAACTCATGCATGCTCTATACTGTCTAATAATCCTATATTGTTGCATCATTTAAAAAAATTCCTAAAAAGAAACGAGAAATGTTTATTAAAAAAACCCAAAGTTATATAGGTATCTAAAAGGGAAATTAATTCCTCTTGTAAATGTTCCTAATAATAACAAGATCTTAAATTAATACATGAATAATGAATCACTAGTAGAAAAATAGCCTTCGTCGTCGGTTCTAAGAGGCTTTTTTCATCGATTTTTGACCCGACGTTGACCCAGGAGACGTTGAATCAGACATCGGTTTAACAGCCGATGTGGTGATTGAACTCACTACGTCGGTTAAGAAAACTAAACCGACGTGGTGATTAATATTATAATTATTTTAAGGGACGTGGGTTTTCTCCTCACCACGTCGTTTTTGGGACAAAACCGACGTGGTGCAACTCCTTAAAATAATTATAATATTAATCACCACGTCGGTTATGGTCAAAAACGACGTGGTGAGTCCTTTACAACGTTGTTTTTGACCTTAACCAACGTTGTGTGTGTGTGTTTTTTTTTAAAGAAACAGATTAAATTAGCTACTACCCAACCTGTAAACAGTTCCAGAAACCAGATTTAATTCATTTTTAGTTCATATAATTTAATTCAGAAATAGTCCAACAAATAATATACATAGAAATGTACACTAAAATGATCTTGTAATACATTAAGAAAACTTCTAATACTAAGATGTACTTCTAACTTTAGGAAAAAACTTTGCTCATTCTTGTTGAACTTCTTCTATGTCAGACCTTGCCAATGGCTCTGTATCTATAAAAACCTGAAATAAATGTGCAAAGTTTAGTCTTAGAATTTCAAAATTAACAAACATTTGACATATATTATAA
>Ga0209700_101546_pt1 | contig 47794 bp, 33 predicted proteins | sample SiratroredBW_FD_187528 | JGI IMG/M metagenome (GOLD analysis project Ga0209700, IMG submission 187528) | Root nodule microbial communities of legume samples collected from California, USA - Siratro red BW (SPAdes) (version 2) | ecosystem: Host-associated > Plants > Roots > Nodule | place: USA...
AAAAAGGAAAAAAAAAAAAAAAAACTAAATAGTAAGGTCGGAATTGTTTGTATATTTTTCAACAAAAATACACTATTTATCTTTTGTTTATTGTATGAAATAGTATTCATGTTTTTGTGGTAAAAAAATGAAGAAAAAAATATATTTTCCTAAAATAAAAAGTATGATCGTGATAGAGCTATTAGAATACTGAAATATATTTCATCATATGGCTAGCAAAAGAATAGTGTATTTGATGAACATGTTAAAGAATTAAACTTGATAATAATGTTTTTGAACATTAGTTTGAAAATATAAAAAAAAAATATTAGAAGTACTAATTAACATGTTAGACAGACTTCCTTCTTAGTTAAATAAATCAAATTTAAAAATAATAAATTAATAAAACAAGAAAGATTTTTATAGATTTTTATTTTATACAAATTTTAAATGTTTAGACAGTGTAGTTAAGTGTTATTTCATAACTTCTATTCTTAATAACAGCCAGTAAGAAAAGAAAGAAAGAAAAAACACATTCCTTATTTGGAGTTTTTTATTTTCATTTTAACATTAACTAGGATGCAAGAGGTTTATAAATAGACACTTGTCACATGAAAATAACCACTCATATAGAGGGTCATTATCCTATGTGTGAATATAGGGCTTATGAATTGTAATAGATGTTGTTTTTTTTTTAAAAAAAATATTCATAAAGAGTTAATTTGAGATAATAAATAAAACGAATATGTTTTTGTCTGTATATCATTGATCTTAACTATATATATCATTATTATAAATTTGAGAAGAAAATGAAAATATACAGAAAAGTAATATAATTTCTTTCGATATAAATAATTTTATTCATTTAATTATTTTACTATTATTGTTAATTATTATAATAGAGAAACAAAGAAAGATACTCATAACGTGGTTTTCTATTTATAAACTTTTGCAATAATTTTTCATTCTAAGTATTCCATGATTTTTTTTTAAATCAATTAAAAATAAACTATCATTATTAATTGAAATACTCTTTTTTTTTTAATCTTTGTAAGCACTAATCCCATATACAAAAAAAAAGTGTAAAGAAATTATTTGTTGAAGGTTTACAAAGTTTAAATATGTTTTAATTATTCATGAATGGTCCATTTTTGTTTTTTGCTCTTTTGAGTTCTTTTATAGTTAATGTACATTTTTTAAATTATTCATGAATAGTGCTTATGCTTTTAATATAATGTGATATAGAGTCAGTGAAGTGGACCTCATGCTATAAAAGTCTTGGACAAAATGTGGGTTGAAATATTGCGCGTGATGCCTCTGAAACTCATTTTAAATGAAGTTATTTTAGAAATATAAATAATTAAAAATACATTTTCAATAATAATGATATAATTTTAAGATATATATACACTTTATTAATAGTTAATTTTTTAAAAAATTGATTAATTATATTTTTTATGTCTCTGTTTATTATTTATAATTTTTGAGTTGAAAATTTCCCTTGGAGAATTTGAGTTTGATTTCACTTTGATCAAACAATTTTGTTAAAAGAGTGTTAGCAAGACAAGTTCATTACTCAAATACATTCTCTATATTGACTTTTGTAAGTAAATGTTGATAAAATGTGACAAGACACACTAAATATTATATTCAATTGACATGAAAAATCAAGTAAACGTCGTTTTAAATCTAGAAAGATAGAGTTACTCGAGTTTATCTATGAAAAATAATTTTAATACTAAAATAAATCAACAAAAGAAGAAAAAAGTCATCTATAAAATTAATATTGTGTTCACAAGTCTTAAAAATGGTTTAGAACGCAAAACTAAGAGTAATTTATAATGTTTTTCTTTTTCAACTTACTAAAAAGCACTCTAAAAATAGCTAGTGCTAAAACAATGCAGTGGTTTTAACTGTATTAGTTAGTATAATTTAGTTATTTATATTATTGAGATTACAAGGTTATAAAACCAATATTTTATTTTTACTTTTAGTAAAGTAAGTTACACCACCATCATTGAAAAAGTTATGCAAACACTTTATGTTTTTTTTCCTATTTTTGCACTTACTTTTCCATAATTATTTTAAAAATGTTACACCGAAGCTTTGTATAAATTTCACACTTACTTTTCATTACATTTTGAACAATGTTCTATTATTATTCTGATTTTAAAACATTTATCTAAAGTCTGAACCTTTCATGGTCAAATTCTTTTTTCTAAGGGGGAAATAGAATTGTTGGGAGCACTTTATATGGTAAAAGACAAAATAGTTATTCAATAAAACTACCCATTGATTTGTAATAAAATTACATGATATTATTGGTCACTGTTTTTTTTTCTTTGTCCTCTGAGTGACACGTGACTTGGTAGATGAATTGAATTATTAAAAGTGTGGACCGCAGATTAAAATGACACTCGAAGTCTCAAATAAAAACCTATGTATAAAATTATAATCTTTAATTTTTCATTAATTTAATTTGGCCACTTTATTAGTTCAAATTTCATTTTGATGCCTTAATTTTCAAAACCGAGGAAGGGTTTGTTTTTTCTGCTTAGCATCTCAACATAAATCAAAATAATATTAAAAGATTCAACGACTTAACATAATAAAAATAATCATAAACCTATTATTGAAATTTAAGTCATTAGTCATGTTCTATTTCATCATTATTAGATATATCCTTAGAATAAGTCCTTTTTACTTTTTCGATCTTTATCATCATCTTCAATATCACATAAAATTTTAAAAAGAGTTCAGAATATAAAAAATTATTTATCAAAAGTGAAAAAAGTTAATTAGATTAAAATCATGCTTCTTATTGGAAATACAAATAATTATTTTCACTTTTTTTTTACAAAAGATGACTTACATGATTACTAAGAATTAAGAATCATTGATACTACTAAATGCAGATTCAAGTCTCAGGCCATCGATGAAAAATTCAAAAAGCATTGACTATTACTCTTCCATCACTAAAAAGCATCTATATATTCCGTAAAATTAAGATCTAGTGTTAGCTCATCTAAATATATATCAAGTTAATTTCTTACTATTTTAACAGCAGCTTGAAGTTCCCATTTTTTTTAATTCCTAATATATGAAAAGCCAAAAAAAGGTTTATTTACCCGAAAAATAATAATTAAATTAGAACAAAGTAAATAACTTACATAAAAAAGGCTTGTGCTTTAGAACATTTGGAACCCGTGCTACAATATTGAGAGAAAAACATGTGTAAATTTTCCTCTATTTTCTTCAACTTCACTTCCCAAGAAATAGAATAAACTCTTTAATAGAATAATCCCAATTATTTTCTCTAACAAACAACAATGTTTTTGGTCATTTCTTTAGTTTCTAGTTCTTCCGTTTAGTATAGTTGGTCACTCAATTGTTCAAGTCAATATAAGTTTGACTAAAGCAGGGTAAAATTGGGCAGAGTAACAGTACCTTATTTCTTGGGACCATCTCTCTCTTTACAGTGCTTGGATGGGCTTTGGAATGAATAGGTCTCCAACCCAATGTGACCTTCCAATTGATGATTGCCATGTGTCTGGTGATTACATCTAATTAGTTTGATAACATGTGTGCAACCGCGGAATACGCCATTTGGTATTTCGGTCGGGCCGAGTGTTGACCGACCTCTTCTCGATCGGCTTGCATTTCCGAATTATGCAATTATGTAATGTAATTATGTATTGGCTTAGATAGTCGGTTCTTCTTATAGTACACCAATATTTCTAATTTCATTATTAGGTCTAAAATTGCACCAAATACAAAAATAATTCTATATTCATCCCAATATTTATCAAAAAAAAAAAAATCATCATCATTTCAGTCATATCTTTTATAACTCCATCTTCATCTTTATACTTCTCATTAAAAGGTATTGAATTTTCTAAAATTGTAAAAAATACAAATTGGATGTAGGATAACTTATGGCAAAAATCAAATTTGTAATATCATAAAATGACAAGAAAAGGCTTATTTTGTTTGCTATTTTCCATTTTTCCTCAGGTATACTTGTAATTCTTATCAATTAGGTGTAAGCTTTCAAAAATACGTTGGTTTAAGAACACTTTAAAACGTACAAAAAATTAAGCTTAACCTGGTATAAACATCCAGATACAACCTACTTAATGCATCATCGTCTCAATTTTTTTGAAGAGATTGTTTAAATTTAATCATTCTACTCTCATAACCCCTAACATACTTGAAGCTCTCCCTAATTTGATCTAAAGTGACACCAAATACTTTCAATTCTTCTTGAATAATCAAATTTAAAATGTATGCACAACAATGCTTATGAAAGAACTCACCGTCACATATAATGAATTTTACAAAACAAGTTGACTTTTTAAATTTGTTTGCAAAACATCGTTGCTAGAAGCATTATTCAAAACGATAGAAAAAATTATTTTTCTCCAGTTTCCAAAAAAAGCCATTTATCTTCGTAGACAACTTAAATCTAGTGTGAGGTGGAAGCAAATAGCAAAAGCTAAGAATTTTGTTGCTTCAAATTTTAATTTGGACAAGTTTTTCCCGCACCCTAATAAAAAAATTTCATACCGCAAATGCCCTTGTATGACAACTGGATGGAGATGCTATCCGGTTATTAATTTTTTTCAAATGACAACCAGATGGGGGTGTCATCCGGTTCTCATTTCCAAATCAAAATGATAACCGGATGAAACTCATCCGGTTCTCATAGTCCAAATCGAAAACGGATTAATTTTTCAATTTGGATTATGAGAACCGGATGAGTTTCATCCGGTTATCATTTTGATTTGGAAATGAAAACCAGATGGCACCTCCATCCGGTTGTCATTTGAACAAAAATGACAACCGGATGACCTGTTCATCCGATTGTCAATTTTTTTCAAATGACAACCGGATGGAGCTGTCATCCTGTTGTCATATAAAGGTAATTGCGGTATGAAATTTTTTTATTAGAGTGCAGGAAGAACCTATTAGGATGTACGAAGAACTCGTCTTTAATTTGAATCAACATAAAAATTGTCAAACTAATATAACCCTCGATAGTATAAGTTGTCCATAAATCGTAAGTTAAACGAATTCTACTTGTAATATTGTTCAGCTCTTCCTTCTTTATGCTATTTTCTTTCATAAATATTTTCAATACGTCACTCTTAATATTATTTATAAAAACTAAAGTCAATGATGATTCAAATAATTTATCAAAGTCCTAAATTTGAATACTCAACAAATTTGAATGATAAACCATGTTGAATAATTAAATTAGCATACAATTCACGAACATCATTTTACTTTTTTTTTCCTTCAACTTTCCTTGCATTTCCAAATGACTATATCTATGATGCTTTAAATGGGAAGTCTTATATTTTTACCACCAATTACATATTTTTTGTTACGACTATTACACCCCGCCTTCTCTTTTCTATCATCACTAATACCAAGTCTAATAAAGCAAAAATTACATGTTGTAGACTTATGTTTTTTTTTTAAAAAAAATTAAATGTCGTAGACTTATACTTTTTTTTTATTAGGCTCAACACTTTGATATTCATTTTCGAAAACATCTTGAGCCTTATTCTCATTAACATGATTGACATGGACATCAACATGACAAAGATGTTTACTAATCAAGTCATGCATTATTTATAACATTCAATCTTATTTTAAATTAAAAAGTAAATTCAATTTCCAATATGTAGTTGAAGAATAGAAAGGCTAAAGCAAATATAAGGAGAATAGTCCACATAATAAATTAATATTAAGTTAAACATAAAGCTGGTCAAAATAAAAAAAGTAAACAAGATAATAAATTTATTTTGATATTTAGTAAATAAAATGAGAGAAAAAGGATAATCTTACATAAAGTCACAACGTGAATACAAAAGTTGCATAAACAATTTTTCAAGCAATTAGATAGTTATTGAAACTGATCATTATAAAAAATATAAAAAAATAGGACCGGTCCACTTTACAACCCCTATTTATCTTTATTAAAAAAATGATAAAATAAAAAATAAATAATTAAAAAATTCTTATCAAGATCCTTTCTTACTTTTACATATTCTTAAATTCATTTGTGTTCTCATCCTTATATTGTAATTCATCGTCCTTCTCGTTCTCATCTTTATATTGTAAACTATTCATTGATAGAAATAATATTTATTTTATGTAATTAAATTTTATAATAAAAAGAATTTAAATTATAGTTAATTTTATAATGAATAGACATTTATAAATTATAAATTATATTTTATATTACGAAAAATTATTTGTAATCTAGTATAAGACTATTCTTAACTATTAATATTAAAAATCCAATTTAACATTAAGAAATATTTTTAAGATAAAATTTGCATTCATTTATATACTATATACCATGAAGTATTATTTCTAATAAATTTCCATCAATTGATATTGTTTTAAAAATATTAAAAATTAAACTAAAAGTAAATATTAAAAATATATGCAGAAACAAATTAAATGTTAAGGAAAATTAGAAATATTTTCGTTGAATTATTTTTGAACAACTTTTTAAGGGAAACTATTCCAATTTGTAAATATTTTTTTTTTATATTTCGAATGAAAAACAATTTTCTTGGGTAATATAATACAAATCAATTTGTATGACAGTTCATTTTTTTTATGATACCTTAAAATTATACCATAAATTATTTGTGATAAGACTCTAATATAAAATTATCTTATATCGTTCATATTTAGCAATTAAAATATTTGTATAAATAGAGTTTTTTTTTTCTCATAAATTTTTGTGAATAAAACCTGTTAAAAATTTAAGAAAATAAAATCATCAGGATGCGAAGAAAAAAACTTAAATATGTGCTTGATTTACAATTAGTTATCCAATTTAATTTTTTTTCCTTAATATGTTTTAAAAATTATTCTCAAGGTGTTGTTTTTACTTCTTGTTTTATCCTATAACTTGTAAGTAAACTTTTTTCTTTTTCTTATTTCTTCTTTTTTGAAATATATATCTCTTAATCTCAATCTTTTGTTTTTTTTTTTATCTCTTTAACATTTTAGAGATGAATTTCATTTTTTTTCTCAACTAGATAGTAATAGTAAGATGGTCACAAAGAAGATTAAAATTTCAAATCAGAGTAAAATTGTAACACTCCACAAAATTAAAGCTTCTACTATGAAAATTAAAGTATTAACATCATGTGTATCTCAAGGTATTCCATATTTAACATGTATCAAAATTACATAATAAAGCTAAACTGAAATTTCAAAATATATTTACAATATCATATACAAGTTTTTCAAAATATAATACTATCCCTAACAGCATCCTTCAACCTAAATAATGATCTCCAAAAGATCCATCTGCAGCACTATCTGCTCCCGTGTCAAGACACGATCATCACAGATAGAAAATCAAACACAATTCAACCAAAGAAAAGGGGTAAGCTAACCAAATTTTAACAAAACAAAAACATTCAATTTCATGTATCATCACAATATAAGAATCTAACACACTACATACATGACTCTACTTCTAGAAGACTCGTGCATTGAATAAACCCCGAGATATGCACCTGTCATACATCTCCAAACTGTGAATCCACACAGCCTCCACACAAATGAATCACCAATCATGTATGACAGGGTTAGTCCCCTTACAGTCACCCAATTCAGACCTCTTTGACTCTCACCACCTAGTAATGATCATCTATTTGATTTCTATTACTAGTAGAGTCAGGATATCAATCGTTATTGATTAGATCCTTAGACAATGCACTTCCTAATTAACCAAGACACGAGTGTTTTCTTTCCTGAACACACTATGCCTAGGCTTTGATCAACTTTATCAATACTTTTAACAATATAACATCACCATATAGATCTCTACTCATGCATTCATTCACTGTTAAATCTTAATCTCTACTTCAATCTCAACATTTAAAGAAGTCACTAAACTACCAATATAATTAAACTTGAATTATCAATTAATCTAGTTTATTCAATACATATATTGCATTCAAAAAAAGCTAAACATTCAGAAACAAAAAGCAAAAACAAAAAAATAATAATTTTTTTTTGGCCTGGGCGAGACAAATTTTGCCCAAGCGAAAATTCTTTCGCCTGAGCGAAAATAATCCAGAGAGCACTGCCCATTTTTGCCTAAGCGAAAATACACTCGCCTAGGCGTGAATATATCCTCGCCCGAGCGAAGGATTTCTCGCCTAGGCGAAAGCACTCTAGAGAGCACACTAGCTCCAGGGGCTTTTTCGCCTAGGCGACTGTACCCTCGCTTGGGCGAAAATACTTTCTCGCCTGGGCGAAAAACTTTCCGCCGGGGAGAACATAGTCCAGAGGGCACACTTGCTACTCGAAACCATTCTCTCATGGGCGAAATGCTTTCGCCTATCAGACGATTTATGCAGGTTTTATTACCTCAGAGCTACTACACATGTCTCAGATAACTAACTTAACCAGAAATTAAACTTGTATTCCATCAATTACCACATACTCATCATACATACCAGAATGAATAAACAATCAAGAATTCAACTTAAGATTCATGCCAACAAGTAAACCATCACAGATGCATTTTCACAGACATAATTTGAATGAAATCCTAAATCACAAACAAACTGAAATCAGGTAACATGCAAGTCAGCTTCCCTTACCTGAATTGCACTAGAAGTTCTCTCTAACAGCCCCAAAGCCTAAGATCGTCAAGAGCTCAAAATGTCTTCTGATCAACAATCAGACGAAAACACTAGGGAACTGAGCTCACAGGGGCACTATTTGATAACTCAGATGCCACCTGCAAGCTCATAAGGCAGAAGAAATCAAAACCCTAAAAATGACTCTAAGGGAAGAGGACAGAGAACGAACTTACTTTAACGGAGATTCTGATCGGGTAGACTTGCTCTAATCTCCGTCACGAGTCCAACTGTGGGTTCCGCTTGAGAAACTGATGAAGTATGGAAGCAAAGACCTAGAGAGAAGTCAGAGGAAAAAGAAGGTTAAGGGTTTTAGGGAGATAATTGTTTGAATGAAAATGAGACTTGACTACTTACTTTTTCTATAAATACGCGTTTTTAGTTTAATAATATAATAATCAAATACTCATTCCACTTTTACCATTTCTACTCAAATGACAGATTTTTTAGGTTGTTACAAAAATGTTTTCTTAGAAGTTTTTCCTTTTCTAATTTGATGTACTTATATAAAATATTTGAGTAAAATAGATTAATTTTTACTAATTTAAGCTCGTAATAATATATATGAACTGTGGATCAAATCCTTTTGGCATCTAACTTTTGTATCATTTCCTACACAAATATAAGGATTAAAATAATGAATGTTGTATTAAATTGTAATTTATTTATTCAAATGAATTAATGATTTGTATATTAAAATAAAATTTGATAAATTTTAATTATTACATAGATTATTTATTTTGATAATGACTTGAATAAAAAAATAGTACTATTAACTATTTTGAATAAAATTTGTTTATATAGCAAAATATTTTAAGATGTACGAACCAAGTTTACAATAAACTTTGATTTGTAGATTAAAATCAAAGATCGAATCGGATATTAGTTCCTAATAAAACCTATTTTATACTAGTTTTTTTGAAAATATCTTTCATTTTTTCTTTATTTTGTATTTACTTGTGTATAGATCTATTGTAGATACATAATATGATTGTTTATTTATATCAAATAATACGTTATTTTTTATTTGTAGCCTTTATTATTGATTTATTATAAACTTAATTATAAACTATTAAATTATTAGAAGTTATTTTGAATAATTTTTCCTTAAATTATTCATTTTTAAAAGATATTTTTACATCAAGCAAATATATATTTTTTTTTAATTTTTATATAGAAACTTGATTATTTTATATTAGAATCACTTTTTCAATGTGAAATAAAATGATATCACAAAAGAAGGTAAGTTTACACCACTTAGTTTTAATGTAAAATATTATTTAAAATTATTTATTTTTTCATAAATATACGTTTCAGAATTATTTCGTATTTTTTATCTTTTGTTTTTTTAAATTTATAACATTAACAAATAGTCATAGCTACTCATAAATACAAATAAAATTGAAAAGTTGAAAAATTTCCAAATAATAGAGATTCATAAAGCATGGTATGCTCAAACAGGACTAATGACAAAGAGTTAGTGCTCCGTGTCCACTTTGCTGACTACCATTCTTATCATGTACAATTCCAACACACACATTATATCATATTTTTTTAATGCATGTAAAAAAAATATTAAATAAGATATATTTATTAGCCACATTTTTTTACTGAGAATATTTATTACTCTACTATGTCTTAAATATAATAAACTTATAAACAATTCATGTCAATTAAAAAAATTCATTTAATTTAAAGTGGCATTAAATTTATTTGTAACTGTAACAATACTTTCTTTAAATTTATCTTTAAATAATTAATATAGGAAAAGAAAATAATGGACTTTTAATTTTTAAAACAAAACTTTTTGACTGTCTGATGTTTGTAACCGATAAAAGATATTTATTATTTATAGACTAAAATAATTAAACATATTTTAATAATAATTAACGTAATAATTAATAAGAAAAAAAGTCTTACGAAAGAGACAGAAAATTAAATAAGGTGTCTTTTATATAGTAAAAGAGTCAAAGTTTTTTAGCATGCGTGGCAAATAACTTATACTTTTAATATAATCATTTTTTTTGTTACATAACTTATATTTTATTTTCCAAATAATTAAGTGTCAATTATATTGTTCAATATCTGGAAAGTAACTTTACCCTGATAAAGGTTCTTATATTATAAAATATTATTCTAAATATGAATTTTAGAATTATGTTGCAAAAGGTAATAATATAATCAATTAATGAACAAAAATATCTTTGTAATATTATTACATTATATTAAAGTCAAAATCGATATGTAGCATATTATTTGAGTGTTTTAATCTCTAAAGAATAAATATTTAACACATTCATAATTAGTTTTTAGTTGCAAACAAATAAATATACATTAACACTATTCTTCTACATTATTATTTTATCAAAGTATATGATGTATTTTTTTTCATTTTCTTATAATAATTAAGTTAGAAACACATAAAAATATTTCCTATTAATTGACATCATATATTTATATATTAATACCTATTAAACTCTTAAAAAACACCTTTTCAAGTCTCTATATAAATTCATTGAGATCAATTAATAAAATATTAAATTAATGAGCAATAATTAAAAATTAAGTTAAATAATTAAAATAGTTGCTATATTTAATGACATTATTAAAACTTCAAAGAATAAAGCAACACAACAAATTCATATTCATTGAATTTTATCATAAAATTAATAATAAAATTCAATAACTTAATTTCTAGCTATAATGACATTATTAAAAATTCAAGAAATAATTTAATACAACAAATAAACTTAATGATTTTTAATATTTTTAGTCTAGTCATAAATACTTACTCATTAAAATATATTAGAAAATACTAATAAAATTAAATACACAGGTATATTAATGAAAACATTATAAATTCTAGAAACCATTATATACAAAAAAGAACTATTATTTTATTTGTTTAATTAATATCTCTGTATTTTCATAAAAATTGCTCTGACAGTCTGTTTTTTCTATTTATTTGAAAAGAATAATAAGAGCGTGCAACATGAGAAAGAGTCCTTAAAACCAAACATCATTTTCAATCCTTCACAGAGAAAGAAAAACCAGCACTCTCCATTTTCGCTCCTTAAAAAACATCATCAAGAACACCGAAACCACAGTGAACGTGTTTGCCAATGGGAGTTAACATGGCAAACACACCACCTCACACCAAAGACTTGTTTTCCTCTCCAACTCTCTCTCTCAGCTTAGTAAGTAATCAACTACTTGTATCTGTATCTATATGTATATCTATATATGAATATATACATATATTTATTTATACATATATATAGTGTATGTGTAATTAGATTAAACTAATTATTAGTTATTACTTTTTGTTATATATTCTTTTTCTGTTTGATTGGATGTGAAGGCAGGGATTTTCCGGCATGCCGAGGCGGCGGCGGCGGCGTCCGGCATGGTGGTTGCCGGCGATGAGGTCCGGCGAGAGGACACTGTTGAGATTAGCAGTGACAACTCAGGACCTGTGAGATCCAGGTCGGAGGAAGATTTTGATGGAGAAGGTGCTCATGAGGATGACGATGATGAGAACAACGATGATGGTGATGGGAGGAAGAAGAAGAAGAGGAAGTATCACAGACACACCGTAGAACAGATCAGAGAAATGGAAGCGTACGTAAACTCTCTCTCCGTATGTCTACGTATTAGTTTGGTATTCCATTAATTATCAGTGAGACCGAGCATTTTCAGTTCAACATTCATTGTTAGAGAGAGAGACACATGTCGTTGTTGTTGTTTAAGATTAAGAAAAAGCTTATTAGTTAATAGTATATGAGTCAAGCGATCATTTTATTTATGCACAAACCTTGAAATAGGTGTTAATCGACCTATCGATTGATTTAAGATTGTTTTTTAGTTTAATAAGAAACATTGAATTCGAGTTTTTAATATTGAATACTGAGATACTGTCCATGATAATACTGTAGTAGTTAATTCCAACATGATTGTCGTAACACGTGTGATCTGCACCAGAATGTTAGGTGTTAACTAAAAGTGGTGGTAGTGTATGCAACAATGAAATGGTTTTAAAGCATAGTTTATATATAGATATAGATATAACTGGTATATATGCCGTACTAATGCAAAGATTATGGAAAAAGTTTGCGATCGACATCATATGGTCAAAGCAAAAAGATGAACATTAAAGCTAAAGCTTGCTTAATTATCATTTTGAAGTACTTTTGCTTTGTCGGTTAGTATGTTATCTTATGCTAATGCAAAACACTTTGCCCCCTCTTTTCCACTCGATATTGTGTTAATGGCATTATTAAACTCCATTTGTATTAATTGTTGTTGGATCAATCTCAGTGAGAAGAAGCTTGTAGTGAAAGATAAGACAGCAAAAAAAGCTGCCAACTGACATGAATAATGTACTGATGTAGGCTTTTCAAGGAATCACCGCATCCTGATGAAAAGCAGAGGCAACAACTCAGCAAGCAACTTGGCCTTGCTCCAAGGCAAGTCAAGTTTTGGTTCCAAAATCGTCGAACCCAAATCAAGGTATCTTAATCTATTCACCTAACTCTTCCTCAGGAATGCAAACTTAATTAATTAATAAATATTTCCGATGGCATTTATAAATATTGTTATTTATTGCCAATTTTGCAGGCAATACAAGAGCGCCATGAAAACTCATTGTTGAAGGCAGAATTAGACAAACTGAAGGAGGAAAACAAGGCCATGAGGGAGATCATCAACAAATCTTGTTGCCCCAATTGTGGCATGGTAACGGCTACCATTGGTGCTTCCATGTCCACTGAAGAAAAACAACTTCTTATTGAAAATGTCAAACTCAAAGCTGAGGTAATCTGAATGCACTCCATATACAAGGAACATTGAAATAAAAAAATATATTTAATAGAGCAATGTGTGCTGATAATTAATCCTTATATAGGTAGAGAAACTCCGAGCAACTTTGGGAAAATTTTCACCAACGTATCCTTCATCTTCTGCTGGTCATGAAGAGGAAGAGAATAGAAGCTCTTTGGACTTTTACAACGGAATTTTCGGGCTCGAGAAATCAAGGATAATGGAAATAGTTAACCGGGCAACGGAAGAGCTCATAAAGATGGCAAACATGGGGGAACCATTGTGGGTTCGTAGCGTTGAAACAGGTCGTGAAATACTTAACTATGATGAATATGTGAAGGAGTTCGCAGTTGAAAATTCGTGCAGTGGTAAGCCAAAGACATTCATCGAAGCCTCAAGAGACTCCGAGGTTGTTTTTATGGATCTGCCTCATCTGCTCCAAACCTTTCTAGATGTGGTAAGTGTAAGACACGTACGAGGGTGTCTAAATATATATAAAGAATGTTTCATAGGTGATGTTACCACGACATATATTTGTGTTAAATCTTGCACCATATGACTGCTTCAAATTAAGATTAAATATATAAGTTTTACTCTCCTATAGTTAACTTTCTTATAATATTTCTAACATTTTCCCTGCAGAATCAATGGAAGGAAATGTTTCCGTGCTTGATATCAAAGGCTGCAACTGTTGATGTTATATGCAATGGAGAAGGTTCCAACGGGAACGGTGCAGTGCAATTGGTAAGCGTGAAGTTTTAATTTCGCAGTGTTAGGTAGTCATATACTACACATACGTACAAAAATATCACTCGTTTATCATGAACCATTCATTTCAGCCTCATGTTAGAACGTGGATCCTTTTTATTTATTTCTTCAAGTGGTCCAAACTTGACAAGCTCAAGAAAAAGATAGGACTCTCTTTAAAGTGGCCTTTCCCACTCTTGTGATTTTCAACCAGCTGTTATTCAAGTCTAACATTAAAAAGCAAAAACAAAAAACACTTTGGCTGCATGTGGATTATGATTATGTTTAATTATCTTAATAAGGTTTTATTTATTATAACCCGTCATGCATTGGGAACTGCAAGTGCCGATGCCTTTTTTTCTGTCCATATAAACATAGCCTTTTATTTCTACCTCAGAAAGTGTTGATAAGGACACCAAGAGCTTAAAAGAATACACACAAAAGATCGAACACACATCATCATTTAGCAACTCATGGCACTTTTCTCTCATTTCCCAATATCAAAATCTCTCTCTCTCCATCCCTCTTTATCACTAGAAAAGGATCCTCCTCTCCCGTCACATCTCTAGAGTATTGTGGAAATTCTCCTTTATTCCCTATTCAATATATCAAGATATGAAGACAAACATGATACTATTGTTTAAGTCCTTAGACGTGGACAAAATGACAATGAGACTTCCAAAGGCACGAGGTTTTGTTGACATGAAAGGTCTTACAAAGTAAGAACCATGACATGTAATGTTTTATGGCTGCAGATGTTTGCTGAGCTGCAAATGCTCACTCCAATGGTGCCCACCAGAGAAGTGTATTTTGTGAGGTGCTGCAAACAGTTGAGTGATGAGAAGTGGGCAATAATTGATGTATCTATAGACAAAGTAGAAGACAGCATTGACGCATCCCTTGTGAAATGCAGAAAACGCCCATCTGGTTGTATTATCGAGGATAAGTCAAACGGCCATTGCAAGGTATGAACAAAAACTTTCTAACATTTTATGTGAAATTCAGACTACTATATATTGATATTTCTTCCGGTTTAAGGTGACATGGGTGGAGCACTTGGAGTGCCAGAAGAGCACAATCCATACATTGTACCGAACCATCGTCAACAGTGGTCTAGCTTTTGGGGCAAGGCATTGGATAACCACACTACAACTTCAGTGCGAGCGTCTAGTTTTCAACATGGCAACAAATGTTCCTACCAAGGATTCAACTGGTGAGCACTGAATTCCAAGGTGCTTGTTGGAGGCTTTACTTGACAAATCAAAGTCTTTTACAAACATTTGATGATTACATGATATGTATAGGTGTTGCAACGTTGGCTGGGAGGAAAAGCATTTTAAAGTTGGCACAGAGAATGACATCGAGTTTCTGCCATGCAGTTGGGGCATCAAGTTTCCATACGTGGAGCAAGTTCACAAGTAAAACAGGAGAAGACATAAGGATTAGCTCTAGGAAGAACTTGAATGATCCTGGCGAACCTCTTGGCCTTATCTTGTCTGCGGTTTCTTCTGTATGGCTTCCTGTGTCTCCTAATGTGCTGTTTGATTTCTTGAGAGATGAAACTCGTCGAAGTGAGGTAAAAGTGTTTGATATTTTTCGCTTTTATATAAATCCAAGGTATTCCTAGGCTAGATGTTAAATAAGGATTATTCTTTTAAGACAGTGAAATCCATTTAACATACTTTTTTTTCTTTCATGTGAGTGTGAATCATTGATCACACAAATTTAATAAACAGAAATATTAATCGTGTCACAAGAATACTTTTTTTAGTTATTTCTATTAGAGTTAGATGCATCTGGAAGATAAAAAGTTGAGGAGTTCCACAAAAGTGGATCCACCTCATTCTGTCTTTCTACACACATACATATCTAATCAGCTATTTAGGCAGTTTGGTGAGTAATAATTGCAAATGGGGCCATTGTGTTAACTGCTGACAACTATCTTTGTCACAGTGGGATATGATGTCCAGTGGTGGGTCAGTGCAGTCCATTGCAAATTTAGCTAAAGGAAAAGACCGAGGCAATGCTGTAAACATCCAAGTAAGCTTTTCTACTAATATCTCCCTCCTTGGAAGGTTGAAAAGTCAATAAATACACAATGGATTTGAGTACAGAAACTTGGATATTAGTTAAGCATTAATTCCTCTTACTTGGCAGAAAATACAAGCAAAAGAGAACAGTGTGTGGATACTGCAAGATAGCTGCACAAGTGCTTATGAGTCAATGGTGGCATATGCTCCTGTGGATTTTGCTGGTCTGCAGTCTGTGCTAACAGGATGTGATTCAAGTAATCTTGCCATTTTGCCATCAGGATTCTCAATTCTTCCTGATGGGATTGAGGGAAGGCCATTGCTGATTCGGTCAAGGCAAGAAGAAAAAGGAACAGAAGGAGGGTCTTTGTTTACAATGGTATTTCAGATAGTTGTGAATGCTTCTCCTACAGCAAAGTTAACAATGGAGTCTGTGGAATCAGCCAGTAATCTTGTGTCTTGTACATCAAGAAATATTAGAACAAGTTTACAGTGTGAAGATGGTTAGCCAAGATAAAAAAAAGAGTGAGAGAAGATAATTAGTGTTAGATAGGATTTGATTAGCTGCAACAGTCACAGGCCTTCAACCCCTTTTACAGTAGATATGAATGAATATTGTGTTCCTTCAAAATTAGGTGGCAAAGTTCATGGATGAACTTTATTTTATATTGAAAACTCATGTTTCAATTTTTTTTTTACCTCCGATTAACTTTATGGGATAACAAATTGATTCTACCCCTCCAGTTTAACAGTAAAGTTGAATGTTTTTCTACTAATTATTATCATTCAAATAGGAAAAAGAATTTTCAGAACGTAAGTGAATATCTGGATGATGAGAGATGAATTTTATAAAAAGTGGAGCACACAATAAAATACAACTATTTAATACTAAAATAAATTATAATTTTATTATCATATAATATTTTATTAAGTAAAATCAGTATTAAATAATGAAACTGATAAACAGTGATATCAAAATATATATTTTTTTAAACCTAGAAATCAAGTATTGTTTACGGGGTCATGGTTATTTTAATAATAAAAATATTGTTTTTCTTATTAATACCTTTATTTATATATATATATTAGTCTTGGGTAGTTAGTCATCATTGCTTGAGAAAGGATCAAATAGAGTCAACATTTGCATTATATTTTATTCTTATTTTATGTTTGATATATTTTAAAATTATACAAAAGAAGACATATTATAGAATATAGAATATTCTATTTCTACTAAAAAAATGAAGTCAAATAATAGAAATTAGAAAATATATTGTGACCACAGTGACTTTGGGAAAGTTACGATGAAATTTTTTTATTTCAGTTTAGATTTTGTCACCCGTTTAAAGTTTTTTTTTTTTAATTTAATTATTGATTCGATTTCTATACTTACTTATACTTCAAAATTGTAAAAAAAAAATTCCAAAATATAAAATTAAAGTTTAAAATGAATATTTAAATAAAGTTGGAATAATATAAAACAAAACTTAATTACGATCATATACATTTCAACGGTACAATTATACAGATATTAACACCGACCCGGCGCCGACAAAAGCAGGAACAATACATATTCCAAGAGTACAAACACCGAAAATGTTTATTTTTAAATTTTAATATACCATTTTAGTTCCAATAAATATAATTATTAATATTTTTAATTTCAATAATGTAAATTTATAAATTTCCAAAAATAATATATATAAACTAAAAAATAATATTAAACGTAAGAACTAAAAAAAGGAATAAAATTTAACCAACAATTAACTAAAATGAATAATTTAGCCAGCAATCAACCTTATATTTAAGGTTGCGGGATTAATATTTAATATCTGGTCCGTAAATTAAGAGCAAAAAGACAAAATGATACACATGTCACTGAGAACTAGAATACAACGAAAACACCCTCTTTACTGCAATAAGTAAAAATACTGCAAAGAAACATGCATGGTATTTTCTTAATATATGAATTTATATTTTCTGAGAAAAATAAATTAAAATATACCATTTTAATATCTGGTCCGTAAATTAAGAGAAAAGAGACAAAATCCTACCCATGGCACTGAGGACAAGAGTAAAAACAATGCAAAGAAACATGCATGGCATTTTCTTAATATATGAATTTATATTTTCTGAGAAAAATAAATTAAAAGATACGTTCAGGAATTTAATAGACATATATTATTATTGTCAAAAAGTTATATATAATATAATGATGATTTAATCATTCTTAATACAGTTTATCCTTACGATAATTTTCATTTAAATCCAGTCATAATTTTTTTTTATGCATGCACTATTTATTCTATTCTAAAAAGAGTAAAGGACCATGAGGGTTGAGTTAACAGATATTTAAGAACAGTAGATAATAAGTATATATGTTGTATTGTTCTCTGATGTTGTTATTGGACGAGAGTTAGAAGTGGATAAGCTTATCTATCTTCAAGCGATGTGTGACCTCACGAATGAATTTCCAAATCTGCTGGAGTGAATGCATGTGGCCACGTGGACACACGAGCTCCATGTAACTGATCAAAAACACAAACTTCAATGCCCCATTTGCCACCTGCTACTGAATTACTGGTATAGCAGCACAAGAAACAGAATCAGAAGAAGTGAAGAATATCATCATCATGGCTTCTCTTGCAACCTTAGCTGCTGTTCAACCAGCTGCGATCAATGGCCTTGCTGGAAGCTCCCTCAATGGAACCAAGCTCTCTCTCAAGCCCTCTCGCCAGAGTCTCAAATCCAAGAACTTCAGGTTCCGTGCATTGAATTGTATAAATTGCAATTTTAGAAGAAAAAACAAAAAGTGTTGTAATTTATGCTGAAAGATTGGTAACTTTATATCACAGGAGTGGTGCTGTGGTAGCCAAGTATGGTGACAAGAGTGTGTACTTTGATTTGGAGGATCTGGGTAACAGCACTGGGCAGTGGGACTTGTATGGCTCAGATGCACCTTCACCCTACAACCCTCTTCAGGTTTGTCTCATCTCTGCTTCTGCATATTCTTCATTGAGAATCAAACATGGAAAATTAAAGACAATTTAGTGATATGCATGTATATAATTTGATAACAGATGTACAATTCATATATGTTCCTCGTTGCTAAACTAGTAGAATTTAGTTCAGATGCATACTTTTTATGAATATCTGTTGGAGCAATAAGATGAATTTGTGATATATAAGCGGAACTATTTCATCTTATTAGCGAATTTTATAAACGTTACGTTTAAACTCATTTTCTAATATAGTATCAAAATTTATCTAGTAAAGTTTGGTAGGTCTATCGGGCCATCACTTACAAATATTTAGTCCTCAAATATAAATTGATTAATTAGTCTTAGTGTAAGGAATATGTGTTAGAGATCTTTCATTGACTAAAGATAAGAATAATTTATGATATATTTTAATCAAGACAATCCTTATCTTACAAATATTTATAAGATTGAGTCTTCATAATAATATCAAGCAAATATAGTAATCATTTGATCAATTTTTTTGTGATGTACCATAAAAGTGATGATTAATATAGTAGTTAAGATGGAATTCTATATTTCTGATTAGTTAATCGTGTAGAAAAATTAAACTTTATACTCAAACAAGTATTTCATGCATACACAAACTACTTACCAGTTTCATTGATATGGATTTGCAGAGCAAGTTCTTTGAGACATTTGCTGCTCCATTCACGAAGAGAGGATTGCTACTCAAGTTTCTTATATTGGGAGGTGGATCCACCCTTGCATACTTTAGTGCAACTGCCTCAGGTGATATTCTACCAATCAAGAAGGGCCCACAACTTCCACCAAAGCTTGGCCCTCGTGGCAAGATCTAATTTGATTTGTATCAGAACTCAATCTGTTGAGTTCCTTCTTAATTTTTTTTTTCTGGTTTGCATGATGTGTAAGTATGCTTACAGACCACTATTCGAAAGATGCTTCTTTTCAGTCTAATTGAGTGGCATCGCTTTGGTTTTCAATTGAAGTAAAGACATATAAATGTTTACCTTATTACCTCTTTAACATGTATATTACTTCGAATTTCGACATTAACTAGCTCTTGTTTGATTCATCCAACATGTTAATAAATTAGCACAAAAAAATTGTTTCTTTAAAAGTAAAATGGCTTATAGCTCGAGGAAGAATGATGATGACTGAATGAACCACCAAGAATATTTTAGTACAATGGTTAATTTCTCAGGCATTCACTGAGTTTGAACAATTTTAATGTCACCTCGAAGGGTTAAATGATATACTACAGTTACTTAGTAATGAAACTGGGGTTGTAAATTGTTTTAACCATTAGGCCTAATCCTCGTTAATCAGAGTTAGCTAGTATTTTAAGGTTCGATGGCAGCGAAATGCATGGCATCTGTGAATTCATAAAACCTCAGAGTGCTTCTTCAAACCCTGATGTTTTTGTAATTTATGTATCCATACCTTCCTATGTACAAAAGAAAAAAAAAATGAATGGATGATCAAGAATAAATAGTTATGTTTTAAAACACCCTCCATAGACCACAGGCTACACATACTGATTTTTGTACTTTCTTTCTCTCCTTTTAAGTGTATACACTTCAATTTTTGGCTCAATGGCGTGCTGTTGGACTTCTCATGCCTCCCAATGTCTCAAGGTAGGACACTTTCTTGTCGGTAACTATGTCTGGAAGTTTTGGGGGCTTTCCACTATCCATGTCATTGTAGAAGTCATCTGAGGGGTCTTTCTTAGCGTCTGAGTCACCATGATCACTGCTCCAACCCATGAAATCTGATAGTGTCATTGTTTCTGAGCCACCCTTTTCCACCTCTTCTTTAGGAGTTGGAGACTTATCTGGCTTCGGATTTGTGTTTCTTGAAACACTTCTTCTACTTGATTGTGGTGGATTTTGAGTGAGGTAATCTGCATGGAGTACATCTTCTATTCTTGACAGCACTGTGAAGGCCAAACTCTCCAATATCCTAGAATAACTTTCAAGAACAGCTTGCCCCACATCCTGAAATGGTAAAGATTATCTAATAAGAATATAAATTTTTCAACTTTTCCAAATAGTCATTCGACATTGCACTGAAAAGCATGCAAAGTGAAGATGGGAATGATCTGTCCAATCTCTACATGACACATTATTAAAGCTTTTTTGTATAATAGAAATTGTGATTGCATGTCACGTGAAGATTGGTTAGAACTACATGGTCTTGGACCACGCAATGATTTCTTGTGAAGTAGAAAATGGACAGGCTCTTTACCCCGTTGTATTGGATTTTGCTTATATCCAATGCAGATTGTGGAATCCCTGGGAAACGATGCTTTAGGAGAAGCAAGATGGTTTCTGCTCTCTCTTCAAAGAGTTCTCTCTTCTCCATACTCACAGCAGAACCCCAAGCTGATTTACAATCTTTTTGGTTCATCTTCCGTCTCCAAATCACAATGGATGCCTCAATTCTGTCCTTGAGATCTAGGATTTTGTGTTCTGAAGACATGTCCATAGATGCTAGGAGCTGATCAGGGTCGAAAAATTCCTCTGTGATGCTCCTGTATATCATGTCCCCTAGACTTGATCTTCCATTCTAAAAGAAAAATAAAAAAACATTCATGTTGTGTGTAAGATTTCAGAATGTTAACCGTGACAACCTTATGCAAATACTAGTTCCTTTTGACTTGCCTTGGGCAGGGATTCAATATAGCTTTCAGGAATCTCCATTTCTGATAGAGTTTGAGCATTTATGGCCATAGCTGCTTTAAGTACTTGGTTCACACAATCTTTCTGATACTGCACAAACCTTCTTGCTGATTCAGATAGACCCTCTGGTGGAACCTTTGGTGTAGGCAACCACCACTTGTTATCATTTTTTCTATTATCTGGATCATCTGCTTCTCTTGATACATAATAGAACTCATTTTGGTCTTTGAAGTTATCCAGACTGTCCTGCTCATCATCAATAATTGTATGAGAACTAACACCCAATTGAAGCATATACAACAGAAAAGCAATGATCAAATTTATTTTGTGATCTTACAATGAGCATTGTATCAAGTTTTCTTAAGGCAGGGATATTCATGTGGAGATCAGTTCTCTGTCTTGTTGTCATAACCTATTCAACCAAAGATCAGGTTCAATCATGGAGCAATTGTAAAAGGAAGAATGATAAATAAACATAAGGAAGGAGAGAGGGCTACCTCCATGATTGTGCCATCCTTGTTTTTTTGCTGCACAGGAACCATTTCAACAATGTAATCGGTGACTGATAGAAGCCAATCAATTTCTTTTCTCCATCTTGCCTTCCTTTCTGGCGGCATTGGCTCTAGGCGCTTTTGCTCTCCAAAAACAGCAGCTGCATTCTCAGTAAGAAAAGAATGAGAGAAACTGACAATGAATTATTTGAAACATTTCTGCTATCAAGCTCTCCTGAAAATGGAAGGAACAGCACAATGTTTGCACATCATGATTGGACCAGGATAGAAAGAGAATGCCATGTCTCAGATGAAGAAAAAAGAACCTACCTGCAAGATTTGTGAATGCATTTGACAATGCCAAAGCTGAAGAAACACCCTTTCCTCCACCAGACATATCCTCTCCCAACAGGAGTTTAGCAAATCTCTCCTTCATCTGTTCCATTTCTGAATTAAACCCAACCATTTATAAATATTATAGACTAATCCAATGCAAAGACATTGAATGAACAGTTTCAAAATCAATATGCTCTAACATGGAAACAATGTTAGTAGTAGTTCAATCTAAATTAACAGAATGTTTTTACCTTGAACTAGTTTGTCTTTGGCTTCTTTGGCTACAATTTCCTCCTTGTTTACCTTTGGCTTAGGAACCTTATCATGATCATTTAGAGGTTTTGATCCTTGACTTCTTGATGAAGCTGGATCTTCCTCTGAAGGAGCAGGATCTAATGTGGTGGCACTCTCAACGCTCAAACTCTTTGTATGCCTCCCCGTATTCTCAAACATTCCTTTGAAATTGAATAGTTTGGACCTGTAACCTTCATGTTCTTGTTCCGTTGCTTTAACCATATTTTCCCTTTGTTTTATGTTCTAAGGAAAATTTTCAAGGGATGAACAAGAACAAACATGGGAATTCCAGGTCCTTTGGGAAGAGAGAAATAAGGCAAACTATGTTTGATGCATTGTGGCTAGGGAGGAAAATAGCAGAGGAGAAGCAAAATGAAATGGAAGATGTTTTTTTAGGAGAGTGAGATTTTGACAAAGAAAAAGTTGGAGGTGAATATTTGATGGGGTTTGTGTTTGTTTTTATTTTCTTTTTTGAGTTGGTTCATTGAACGTGGGGTGCATGTTTTTAACAAACTAAGCTGGTTCAAGAGTTGGAAACAAAAATTTACATCACCATTATTATTGTTATTATTTTTACGTTGTTTTGACAAACATGTGGGAAATTGGATGGTTAAGGTACAAATTTAGAGGTCAAAGGTAGCTGAAGACCAGGAAAAACAGACATGCATGCCTAGGCAAATTCCAATGACACACCACACTGGACGGTGCAGATGCATCACTTCAAGAATCCACTATTTTACTGTTGTGTTTTGTGATTCTGAACTCCAAAATCTTTATAGTAATTTCCAAATTCCAGGTTCTCAGTTTTTCTGATCATGCCACTTGCACAAACCCCAAGTCTTTTATTAGATTTGATTGCCATAAATTCTCCACCCTGTCATTACCCAAATTGGTTTTGGAGCCTCCCATTCCAAAACTTTTCTTTATATTTCATGTCAAATATTGTGCAATGACTGATGACACAGTACATTGGTTAGTTAACCTTAAAAAATAAAAAACAAGACAACACATGACTTTCTTTTTCGATATATTCTATTTCTTTTGTCAATATCTTATTAAAAAACTCACTCACCATAACCAATTAAACACCTATATTATTTATATTTGGAGGGCCAAGACCTCCCTGACTTTTTCTAAATAAATAATATTTTCATATTAATATAAACATATAAATGTTTCTTGTAATTTATAAGAAGATAAATAAAATTGCGAATCAGTCATTTTTTAATGAAACTCAACCGATCTGTACTGATACACTCTGCTCTCTTTTATTCTATATAAATGCTTTTTAATTTACATAAATTCTTACCCAACAAAAAGCGTCCAATTAATAAGAAAAGAACTCGTATTAGTCCTAAGAATAGGAGTTTTTATGTTCTTATTGTTCATGTGATTTCTAGTCTTTTAAGACGCGTTCAGGTTTTATGAACTTCCTGTAAGAATTTATAACGGTAGGTTTGTACTAAATTTGAGAGAAAATAAATTTAAATTAATTATTTGTATCATTTGACTTTTCTCATTTTTTATGCAATATAAATCAAATTCTTTATTATGCATATATATATATATATATATATATATATATATATATATATATATATAATTATTTTAAAATAAAAAAATTAAAAATTACCCATAATGATGGAATTAATAGGTATAAACAAATACTATATTTTACTAAAACTAAATAATAATAATAAAATAAACGGTTCATTGTTACGAAGAACTATTTAACGAAAATTTTGAGCGATGTTATCTTCACGCATTATATATGGAGGGGAACGACGAGAGTGAGGATTCCGAATCGTTTTTTTGTTGCGTTGCGGATCTGCGGAATCCCTAAACCTAACAAAACCCCAATTTCGCCGGCGAAATGGGATCGATTGGGGTACTCCTCGTGGCTAACGTGATGCCCTACCTGGAGCAAGAGCTCGACAAGCGCTACAAGCTCTTCCGCGCGTGGGATTACCCGAGCGCGGCGCAGCTGCCGAGCCAGCACGCCACCGCCATCCGCGCGGTGGTCGGAAACGCGAGCGCCGGCGCGGACGCGGCGCTGATCGACGCGCTGCCGAAGCTGGAGATCGTGTCGAGCTTCAGCGTGGGAGTGGATAAGGTTGACCTGGAGAAGTGCAGAGAGAAGGGGATTCGCGTGACCTACACGCCTGACGTGTTGACCGACGACGTCGCTGACCTCGCTATTGGCTTGATGCTGGCGCTCCTCAGGAGGATCTGCGAGAGCGATCGCTATGTCAGGAGTGGCAAGTGGAAGTTCGGTGACTACAAGTTGACCACTAAGGTTTGTTTGCTTGCTTCTGCGTTCTTCTTCTCTCGCAATTGAAGTAGGTTACAGTGATTTGACATTATGATATACCTACATTTACTTTCTAACCTTTAAGAAAATCATACAAATCTAATTTAGCCATATAGAAATGTTTGCTCCTTGATGAACGTAATGTATGGATGATCTTATGGAATGGATAAAGTTGATAATATCTGTAGAGAATAGGAAATGATTCATGATGTCGATGTTTTAAGATTTTGTATTTTGGTTTTTCTAATGTTCAAAAAGTATGTTCTTAATTTTGATTTGCAAAATTGCAATTATATACTTGTTATTTTTATGAATTTCTATACATATATTTTTAATATATATCTTGTACGTATTGTGTCTTTCTTGTATATTTTTAGAATAATCATATTGCTGCTGGATCACATATGTATCATATTGTAACACATGCCATAACAGAGATTACTTAATTTAGCTTGGAAAGTGTGTTGGATCTGTCTTACGATGGAACAATGGAGAAAACCCCTTAACCACTAGCTACTTAGCTTTGCTGTGCATACACAAAGAACCATTTATCTTTAACTCACTATCCCATCACAGAATTATATGCAGAAAATCCTACCACCAGTCCATGGACACTAAATGTGAAGTGTGAACTTGACAGGGTCTTACTATCTCAATCTCCTTTGTGTTCTCTCTGTCATCTCTATATTGGAGTTGACTTCACAATTTCTATGACTTTCAGAGTGATGGTGAAAAACAAAATTTTAATTCGGAGACTAAGGACCTGTCAATCTTTTGGAGTTGCACGTATCATAGGATTATTCTGCTCATTAAAATCTGTTTTTTATACAATATAGTATTCCAGCTCCTTTTCCAACAGCAAATTAATTTGTATGGTGTGTATTTTGCTTGCAGTTCTCTGGGAAAACTGTTGGCATTATTGGGCTAGGGAGGATAGGCCAAGCAATTGCCAAGAGAGCTGAAGGATTTAACTGTCCAATATGCTACTACTCTAGAACTGAAAAACCAGACTCCAAATACAAGTACTATCCAAGTGTTGTAGAATTAGCATCTAATTGCGACATACTGGTAGTAGCATGCCCATTGACGGAAGAAACCCATCACATAATCAACAGGGAGGTGATCAATGCCCTTGGTCCCAAGCGTTATCTTATTAACATTGGAAGAGGTAAGCATGTTGATGAACCAGAGTTAGTGTCAGCACTTGTAGAAGGTCGTTTGGGTGGTGCTGGGCTGGATGTGTTTGAAAATGAGCCTGTTGTCCCGGAAGAGCTATTTGGGCTTGAAAATGTTGTCTTGCTGCCCCACGTTGGAAGTGGCACATTAGAAACTCGAAGGGACATGGCTGACCTTGTCCTTGGAAACCTGGAAGCTCATTTCCTTGGAAAGCCGCTGTTAACTCCTTTAGTTTAATCTATGCCGCCATGGAAGACCTGCATTAGGTAATAATTTCTCACATGGAAATGAATTATCAGGAGAGCTTCTTAATATCTATATTGCTGCTTTATCTATTTCTGAATTTTTATTTAATTCCTCCTCGTCTTAACATTGTTAATCAAGCATATAGATAAAAATGTAGAAATTGTTAAAATAAATAAATAACAAAAAAAAAGAAGCAGAAATTATCCAATGATTCAATATGTACCCTGACCTGACGCTTCTGATAATGCAATACTGACTGTTTAAAAAATCGGATATTTTCGATATTAACTACCCATGCAATCTTTCTCATCAAAATATTCCCTGATAAGATTTTATTTATCTTCGTAATCAATCACGTATTGGAAATATAAAATTACTTTCTAAAATATTCAATTCTTATATCCATCCAGAGAGAGTAAAAGTGTTTTCCTGACAAACGATGTTTTAGTTATCTTAAAACTACTGTATTTAAAAACATCTCGATAAATTGTTATGTTAAGAAAAAAATTTTGGGTGAATTGAGAGAAAGTTTAATCCCATTTTGAGTGTTTCAATTTTTCAAACATCTTAGTGCAAATTTAAACGAATTCAGTGCAAATAAGAATGCGACGAAGAAAATTTATTGTCTTTGACAAAGGAAGAGAACAAATAATTTGAGTAATTTCCTGTGTTTTTATTCATCTCTATTTCTCTACTTCCTTCTTTATCATATCAATCAAATTATCTCTATTTCTTAGTTAAACAAAGTATAAAAGGTCATGAATTTGTACATCTGTGCCAGCTCTAATTATATGTATTACAAAAAGAAAACAGGTGCAAATGTCGCTAAAATGGAATTTTTTGACGACCTTGATAAAAAAAGTCATTCAAGAAGTTATAAAGACGAAATCTTTACACCACCAATTGATGTTATTTATTTGATCATCCTAACCAAAAATTATCTCAATGCTATATGATAATTAGTGAGATTAGCAATCTTACAATTTCCTTTGCAAATGAAATTCATTAATTAGTAACTAAAAGGCTGTTAAAATTATATTAGTTAAAAATAGATTGGCTCATTTTGATTATGTGAAATGAAGACCTTGATTATGAACTACAATATCCAATCGATGGAAGACCAAGTTCAAGATTTTCAAGGAAAAGACCAAGATCGGGAAGGCCTTGTCTTTGAATCAAAGTTCTTTAAGCTGAACTACAATTGACCAAGGAGAGATTGGAAAGAGCATATAAAGTTGAAGGAGGTCGAGACTAATGAGAAGACCTCGAAGGCGAGGTTGAAGGAGGTGGAGCATCAGAACTCCACGCTCAAGTGTGATAATGAGAAGTTGTTGAAGAGCAAGGCATATTTGAAGACTAAAGTCCACAACCTTGTCAAGACCAGGTTCAAGGATTCAAGAAAATCATTAATCAAGCTGTATCTTTTTGAGCCTTTCATAAATGCTTCAAAGTCAACGACTAAGAATGTATATTAAACATTTGAATAAAATGATGTTTTGAATTATTTTGTCTTTGTTTATTATTGGTTAACTATTTTTAAGAGAATAGAGGTTAAGTACGGTAGCTTGGGGAAATATATAATCAAGTTCAATGAATTCAACTAAGTTTGGTTCTTTCGGTGAAGAGTTGTTATAAAACTAAATTTGATTAACTCGGCTGGAGCCATTATTTACCAAGTTTGATCAATTTGTTGAAGAATTGTCATATAACCAAGTTCGATTAACTTGGTAGAGAGTTGTTATAAAATCAAATTTGATTAACTCAACTGGGAGCAATTATTTAACCAAGTTTGAATAACCTGGTCAATAATTGTTATATAACCAAGTTTGATTAACTTGGTTTAGAACAATTAATTAACTAAGTTTGATTAATTTGGTAAAGAATCATAAAGGCTTGTCAAAAGTAAAACAATTCTCTTTGAATTTTATCTTTGGTTGAAGTCAATCTTGTCTTCTTTCGTCCTTTTTTTCTTGGAGACAAGAGTGTGAAGCTATTCCACCTGTAAGATTGGTGACCTCTATCAAAGAAAGATACCCCTCGACGAAGGTATTAGAGGGTGGTTCTTCCACACTGTGGTATTGATTGTTGCTTACATGCTTTAGGCACCTTGATCTTGGGAGGTAATGTTGAGGTGCTGATAGGATTTTTCGAAAAGTAAAGGCTGATCATTAGCCTCAAAGCATAGCATTTTTTAGCGGTTTCAGGATTGATCTTTACAATGATGATGTTACCCTCTTCTAAAGAAAATATATTGCCATATTTGTCAGCTTCTATTAGAATATACAGAATTGTTACGGTTTAGTGAGTTTCCCTGGTACCAAAGGTTGTAAACAAATCCAGGTAACCTCTAATATGCATTTTTTCTCTTACAAATCCTACAAGAGGAGAGGATTTCGGTATGAGTTGATCATTATTATTATTATTTTAATAATTATTAATATTATTATGGTATGGTATATAATTAAATTATTACCTTTATAAATTTATTATAATTTTTATTATAACTTTTAATTTTATTATTATTACTTTTGTTGTAAAATCTTATTAAAAACTATTATAATAAATAAATATTATTATTATTATATTATATAATTAATTATATTTATTTTATTATATAAAAAAAAAAAACGTCTTCCTCTTCAAATCGTCGCTTGAGCAGAAAAGAAAGTTTATGGTTGCAACAAATTCGATCTTGGATCAAACGCCCCCCCTCCATAAAAGTTAGAGGATCGTAAAAGTTAGAGATGATAATCAGATCAATTAAACGTAAAAAACAATGAATACTTCCTGACGAGACCCACTTATACGACGTCTGTTCATATTCAGTTACCTGGGAAACTCTGGTATGGGATACCTGGGTATCTTCGGTGCAGGTCCTGCGCTGAATAACAAATATAATACTTTAAAATATCAATCTCATTGAGATTAAATTAAAAATCCAAACGTTGACGCATTATATAATATATATGGAGGGGAACGTGCAGAGTGAAGATTCCGAATCGGTTTTTCTTGCGTTTCGACTCTGCGGAATCCCTAAACCTAACCAGGCCTCAATTTCGCTGGCAAAATGAAATCGATTGGGGTACTCCTCGTGGCTCGCGTTATGCCCTACCTGGAGCAAGAGCTCGACAAGCGCTACAAGCTCTTCCGCGCGTGGGATTACCCGAGCGCCGCGCAGCTGCCGAGTCAGCACGCCGCCTCCATCCGCGCGGTGGTCACAAGCGCCGGCGCCGGCGCGGACGCGGCGCTGATCGACGCGCTGCCGAAGCTGGAGATCGTGTCGAGCTTCAGCGTGGGAGTGGATAAGGTTGACCTGGAGAAGTGCAGAGAGAAGGGGATTCGCGTGACCTACACGCCCGACGTGTTGACCGACGATGTCGCTGACCTCGCTATTGCCTTGATGCTGGCGCTCCTCAGGAAAATCTGCGAGAGCGATCGCTTTGTCAGGAGCGGCAAGTGGAAGCGCGGTTACTACAAGTTGACCACTAAGGTTTGTTTGCTTCCTTCTGCATTCTTCTTCACTCGCAATTGAATTAGGTTACAGTGATTTCACACATTAATTGGATCTAGAGTGTTACTCCACTAAATACTATTTAGAGTGATAATATTACATTAATTTGAAAGATAACATTCATTTGAAAAAAATAAAAAATAAAATCAAAGTACTGTAACCTTTAAGAAAATTATACAAATCAGATATATGGTAACAGCAAATTAATTTTGATGGTGAGTATTTTCCTTGCAGTTTTCTGGGAAAACTGTTGGCATTATTGGGTTAGGTAGGATAGGCCAAGCAATTGCGAAGAGAGCTGAAGGATTTAACTGTCCAATATGCTACTTCTCTAGAACTGAAAAACCAGACTCCAAATACAAGTATTATCCAAGTGTTGTAGAATTAGCATCTAATTGCGACATTCTGGTAGTAGCATGCCCATTGACGGAGGAAACCCATCACATAATCAACAGGGAGGTGATCGATGCCCTTGATCCCAAGCGTTATCTTATTAACATTGGAAGAGGTAAGCTTGTTGATGAGGCAGAGTTAGTGTCAGCACTTGTAGAAGGTCGTTTGGGTGGGGCTGGGCTGGATGTGTTTGAAAATGAGCCTGTTGTTCCGGAAGAGCTATTTGGGCTTGAAAATGTTGTCTTGCTGCCCCATGTTGGAAGTGGCACATTAGAAACTCGAACGGCCATGGCTGACCTTGTCCTTGGAAACCTCGAAGCTCATTTCCTTGGAAAGCCGCTGTTAACTCCCTTAGTGTGATCTATGGCCGCCATGGAACTACCAGGATTGAGACACGTGCATTAGGTAATAATTTCTCACTTCAGGAGATTCTTCTTAATATCTATCTATGTTGCTGCTTTATCTATTTCTGAATTTTGATTTAGTTCCTCTTCATCTTAATATTCTTCATCAAGCATATCGATTACAACATCTTAATAACATTGTTGATCAAACATATCGATTGCAAGGCATTTATTCATCGAACTATTTCCTGAACGGATTTATTTATCTTCGTAATCAAACACGTATTAGTACTGGAAATATACAATTACTTGCTAAAATATTCAATTCCTATATATTAACCACAAAGAGAGAGAGTAAAAGTGTTTCCTTGAGAAAGGATGTTTTAGTTATTTTAAAAATATGGTACTTAAAAACATCTCGATAAATTGGTATGAGATAAAGTTTTATCCCAATTTGAGTACTTCATTTTTTCAAACATCTTAGTGCAAAAAATTAAACGAATTCAGTGCAAATATGAACGCGACCAAGAAAATTTATTGTGTTCGATAAAGGAAGAGAACAAATAATTTGAATTATTTCCTGTATTTTTATTCATCTCTATTTCTCTACTTCCTTCTTTATCAAATCATCTCAATTTCGTAGTTAAACACCACATAAAATTCGTACATAATGTCTCTAAAATGGAAGTTTTTGACGACCTTGATAAAAAAGTCATTCAAGAAGTTATAAAGACGAAAACCAATTGATCTTATTTATTTAATCGTCCAGATTAAAAAATATCCCCATGCTATATGATAACTAGTGAAATCAACAATCTTACAATTTACCTTGCAAATGAAATACATTGTTTATGAACATACAAGAAAATTTCTTCACATTGAAACCAACATCAAGAACCCTAATAGGCCTATCATAGAAACTAGTACAAGTGGGTAAAGAACAAGAACATGAAAATTTCACCCCTTTTCACGCAAACCCTTCAGCCAAGGTAGGTTTCTTGTTTTCTTCATCATTGTTTCCTCTAACTTCACCATCTTTCTCCACATCTTCGATATTCAACCCTTGTAACTCATCCACGCACGCTTCCACATCCTCTCCCAATTTCCCTTTTCCCGCCACAACAACATCATCCGCGCCGCCACAGCCGCCGCTTCCAACAACCCTGACTTCGTCGGCGCTAGCCTCGACTCCCCTCTCGACGGTGCAGGATCCCGGCGGTTCATTTTCCGTGTCGATTCCGACGAATACATCAGAGGCTTCCTTGGAGGCGGGCCACGGGTCGCTTACGCAACCGTCATCGTCATCGTCCGTGTCGGCGGTGGAGGAGAAAATGGAAGCGGCGCGTGATTTGACGGCGGCAGCGGCTTGGAGAAAAGCCTGGTGGATGGATTCCGGTGGAAGGGCAGGATCTTCGAGGCCGGCATCTTCTAGACGTGGAGGTAAGATCTGATCAAAAATTCCCGATTGTTCTTTGGTGGACTCCATTCCCTTCTTTTTCTCCATTTCCCAATCTCCATTATCCATTATATATGCCACCGATTGAAGCGCCAGTTTTGCATTCTGCACCCCGTGCTTCTGTACTCCCATTACGGTTAAATGACAAAGTTATCCTAAATAAATATATTTTAAAATTTATATTTTAGATCTAAATATACCTGTTTAAATATGTAATATGAAATGTATTATCAGGAACATCACATTTTATTGTCTGCTAATAAATCATATCACATTTTCAATTAAAAAAATATGTAAAAATTAAAATAAGTGTTAAAATTTATTATAACCATATTTCGCAGCATATTAAATGAAATACAAGATATGTAATACATATTTGTATTTTAAGTTTTATGTTTCTAAATATGTATATGTATTTTGGATTTTATATTTTCGGATGTATAGTTTATATTTTAGATTTTATGTTTCTAAAATGTAAAACACAATTTTTATAAGGGCAAAAGGGTCATTTAAAGTTATATGGGGGTGGCGGTTTAAATTCACGGGGATACAGAATACCAAACCCTTGAAGCGGTGATGATGTGCAACCTTTCTGGGCCTCGGGCTCTCTTTTCCTTTTATTCCTGTACTCCCATAATTTCTAATTGCACCTCATAATTTTTAAAAGAGGCCCATTTTGTATCTTTCATAATAGTCAGGATTATCTGTTCCAAAAATCTTTCAGAATAAACATTTTGAAATTTTGAGAATAAAATTTCCAAAACATAATCTATAAAACAGGATCTTTGGAATAAGATCTCCGGAACATAAAACACATGAAACTTCTGAAATAAATTTTATGCAATAAATTTTTTAGAACTTATATGATACTTCTGAAATGAGTTTTCTAGAATTAATTTTCTAGAACAAGTTTTTTTTAGAATAAATGAAATTTATCCCAAAATGAACTTTTCATAACAGAATTTTCAGAACATAAATTATAGCTTTTAGAACGAACTTTTTTAAACGATTCTCTCTCTTCCTCCTTTCCAAACGGCAATGGCAGCGCGGTGCACGAGGGAGGGCATTTAAGTCATTTTCTTACTATGAGGTGCATTTAGTAACTATGTGGAAGCAAAAACCTCTTTTTTCCCCAACAATTATGGCCCATATGTGGCTCGACACTTCTTCAATTTGAATAACAGAAAACTTCCTCTTGCAAGTACTTTACTCATACAAATGATATATTCCACCATTTTTTACCATTTCAAAATTACATTTTAAATACTCTTTTCATATGTCAAGAAATTATAGTACGCAGAAAGTTATAATCTTGTTTTTCTTCAAATCTTTCTATTTTATATAAAAAAAAATCCTATATTAAAAGTAAACATATTAATGTTTTGAAAGCAAGAAAAAAAAAATTACTACTTATATAACACAAATCATTCATGACTTCCCCAAATAATTCTGTCAAGAACAATTCTAGTGATGGTGTTCTTTCGCCACCCAACACAATCTTCCACAAATTAAATTCTGCATGTATCTTCAACAAGCGAAATACCAATCTCCACTTACTTTTTTTATCATAAAAGTGGTGTTCACCCTATTGTCATCATGAACGTGATTTTCATCAAACGATACAAAATAGGAACTACTTTTTTCATCAAATGATACAAATGAAGCATACTTAAGACTAGGAACATCATTGTCATAACTCAATTGAACACAACAATTTTCAACATATATTTCCAGATTTGGAGGAACATTTGTCACAAACATTAAAAGATAAAGGGGAATAGATAGAAAAATAAACATGATGGTAGCTAATCCACTAGATAGATACAAAACAAAATTTGGAATTTGTCCTTGGTTTTACAGAGTCAATAAAGTAGCTGCTGGCTCATAATCCATGAGGGGTGTTTGTATTTTGGCATAACACCAGCAAGTAAAGTCCAGAGAACTCTCTCTCCACTCAGCATTCACATCCAGTAGATCTCTGTTGCCGTCCACCACCACCAACTTCGATTGTGTCAGGCAGATACCTGATACAATAATTAACATACAACACACTTTAGCTTTGTCATGAGTAAATGGAAACAGATACACTTGAACTTGTAGGAGCAATAAATAATGAATAATGCCATACATAAACAAAATAACTTAGAAAAGTTCAGGAATGCTCACATTTCTTCTTCAGGTTCATTCTTCAGTGCATTTTTTGCTATGCACTGGAAAGCAGCTTCAACATTAAATCCTTCTTTTGCAGATGTCTCGAAGTAGGGTATGTTTCCCTTTGAAGCACACCATGCCTTTGCTTTCTTCTCAGAAATCTGCAACAGAAGATGTTGTGAAGAACAGATACATGTAAAAGGAAAAAGAAAATGTAGCTGTTAGCATATCTTCCCACAACTATAGCAGAAACCTACTCACCACAGATCATTGAACACAGAAATTTTATGTAGGCAATTTATACTATGAGAAGAGAAATAACTTACAACTCTGCTATTTCCACCATCCACGTCTATTTTGTTTCCCAAGACAACAAACGGGAAGTTTTCAGGATCAGATGGACTAGCCTGAAAGTAAAATATTTTGCATGAGTTTCACACTGATCTTTAACAAAAGTGATATGGCCATACCACAAAGCAGGAGAATGATAAAAAGAAAAACCTGAATAAGAAATTCTTCTCGCCAGTGGTTAAGATTGTCAAAGGATTTCATGACATTTACATCATAAACAAGGACACAGCAGTCTGCACCGCGGTAGAAAGCCACACCAAGACTCTGAAACCGCTCTTGACCAGCAGTATCCCAAATCTGCATGCATGGTGAGAAGAACAACTCAATCTTAGATGATTAATCTTCTTCCATAATCTTCAAACAGATCAAAGAATGAACCGTTTAATGAAATATAACACGGTAAAAAATAGTCACACATTTATCTTTTATCAAGTAGAAAGTGCCAAGCACTTGCCCCAACCATCACCACATACCATGCACAATGATCAGGCAGAGCTAGACATTTCATACATCACACTGACATTAATTTTACAAAAAAAGAACCCCAGAATATTTCTTTATCCTTCCAAATTCGATTTTTATTAAAGGCTTATACTTCACAAAATCTCACAAATAAGCTATAGGTTATTATATCTGGAGAACACATCACAAAAAACTGTATGTGTTTATACAAAAAAGAAACAGTGTGTTCTTGTATCTCTCACCTGCAATGTGAACAACCTATCTTCAAATTGAACCTCCTTGGTGAGAAAATCTGCACCAATGGTTGCCTTATACTGATTACTAAATTTACGATTCACATACCTAAAGGGAAGAAATAATGATCATGAAAACAGAAATCAAATAGAAAAAATAGTCATCAGACATTTCCCAAAAGCCATAAAAAATAATTTTAGAAGAAAAATCTGAGATTTGAACATACTGATTCATCAGTGATGTTTTACCAACCCTGCCAAAAAGAAAAAAACGTCAATTAGCATAGAGATCTTGCCATCTTGGTGAATATCTAACTAAACAGCAATTATTGGTATCATCGGCATCACATGCAGCTGACCCATTTTAGAAAATTGCAAATCTATAGAATCAATAACCATTTTTCTTCCTTTAATCATTCCAAAAAGCTTATTTAGACAAAAAAGTTTCATGTTCCCAGGAATCCAAACATAATCAGTAGTCACTGGCATTTCCCAATATTCCATGAATTTTTTATCACAAAACATAAAAAAGATCGGAAATTTCAATGAAAACTATAAACTTCTAATATAAATGCAACAACCCTTTTTCTCTTCTTGCCAGACTACTTGATTTAACCCATTTGTTGATTAAATTAAAAAAAAAATTATGAAATTAGAAGAAGAAGAAGAAGAAGAAGGGTACCCGCTATCTCCGAGGATTATGACCTTCAATAACATGCGGCGGCGAGATGCCATGGATGAGGAAGTGTGTTTTTACTCGAAAATGAAAATTTTTTTTGAGGGAAAAATTGGGAAAGAAAAATTGTATTTGGAAATGTTAAAGTTTAGAATGATTTGCGCCAGAGAAAGTTTGAAAGACAGATGGAAGAAGAAGAGTGAGTTACAAACTAAACAACGAATGCCAGCCATGACTCACTCACTCTCTTATTTCCCAAACTACCCATATCTTCATCTTCGATATTAATAACTACGTTTACTAATTTCACACAAAAATAATTATTTTAAACTTTCAAAAATTAACTCAGTGCTCCTTTGGTTCTTATAAAATATGTAATAAGTATATTTTTTTTTTATTTTTCCACCAAATATCTCATTTTCTGCATGCTGAGATGATAAACTAGACTAAAAAATATTGTTTGATTCATGTTTAACTGAGAATAAACTATTTGACAAAGACCTTTTAATTATTAATCGTCAAGTTTCTTTTATAACAGAGAAACAAAATATTATTTTTCTTGCTAAAATATTAGTTAAGGTGTATTTGATTTTATATAAATAGAAATAGAAGTATACCACTAATTCCACAAACGATGATTTTATAAACATTGACAAATACTAATATATCAAATTATGGTATGGTCCGGTCCGTTACACTTTTAATATAGTGTATACAGTTTTGATGAGTTTAATAGTATATATGTATGACTTAAATAATAAGCACAGCACATGAAAGATATAAAATATTAGACGTCTTGATAGTAACCACGTGCTAGTTAATATAGTAAAATATTTAGACACTAACATTAATTCTTATATCATGATTTAGTTAGTGACAACACTCCTAAAGATAAATTTAACTTAAAATATATAAATAGAAGTAATTTTCACTTCATAAATTGTTTAAGTTAAATATAAACACGTTCATTAATATGGTGATCTATCATTGAACTACTTATAAATATCCAATTTCATAAATAAAATATTTATATTTATATTAAAGATCTCATGTCAATAAAAAATAAAATAAATTTATAATATATAAATCAGAACAATATTTTTACCTTCCAGATCCATTTTTCAATATTTACTTAGGTATAAACCCAAAACTTAAATATTGGAGAGTTAATTCTACATCGTAATATGATAGCCAAGAGGCCCATATATAAGTACAAAGTAGTCTAGTTATATTTTCTCTTCAGAAAAATAAAATGTTTATTTTTTTTTTACTTAAAACGTATTTTAGAAAATAGTTTGTTGAAACTTAAAAAGTAAGACAGTCATTATGCATCTACAGTTTGCAGGTTTATTGTCAACCAAGAGGCAAGACAAGTAGAAACATACGAATATACATTTCTTTTTTACAAATTACCACTTTCAAATGTTTTCTCACTCTTCTTTTACCCAAATTGAACAAAAGAAAAATACACCGATCTAGTAAACGACAACTACACTGCCCTTTGCGCATTTACTCAAATTACTTTTATATTTCACCTTCCAAAGGCCAATTTTTTTCCAGCATCCACGCAGATCAATTTTTTGTAAAACCGTGAAAATTTTTGTCCAACTAAATTTAGTGAATCACAAAGCATCTTCATACAAACAAGACGATTTTGTCTTCATACACCCATGAAAACATGGATTTAACTCTCTTGAAAGCGAAAAAGTAAAATTGTTACTATTGGTTTGAAGTTGAGCGCACCAAAAAATCAACAGAGACTACAAAAAATAAATAAAGTACTTTGGTTGCACCAAGATTGTTGTTACACGGGTTCGGTGGGGAAAACACCAGTGTTCCTTGTGACCCTTCCAATACAAACAATAAAACTGAGTAGCTACAAGTCTTAAACACCAGGCGAAGAATCATAGAATGCATTATCACAAAGCTCACCAAATAAGTACAAAATACCCACATCCTCAACATAAGTCTCAATGTCAGGCTTTCCAGTTAGAACAAATGTTAGCATCCAAGAATGAATCAAGCTTTACAAAGCTTCAGGTGTATCAAATAATTCAGGAATTGTACTTGGGAAACAAGTTAGACCGTGTAAATCACCGGGAAAAAAGACACAGCTCTAAGTCCTACTCATCGTGTGCAAGCCAATTAATATATTGGACCCGCAAAATATACTAAATATGTACCTGTACCAGTTTCATGGGTGTGCACTAGCAAACTGATGTCGGAAGAATGACGTAGGAATCATGAATCAAGAGCTTGTCGCAGAATCATGGTTGCTGCCCTTCACGTTCCCCTAATTCAATTTCCTGCGTATTTTGCTGTCCCGAACTGGTAGAGACAGATGGATGTCGACCGTACTCACTGCTGGGACCACTGTACTCACTAATACCTTGCTCTTGGCTTTCCAGTGCCAGCTTCCTGAAGTTCTTCATGTCTTCACTGTATTGGACGCTATCATAGTTATAACTCTCAAAAGAACCAAAAACTCTGCTGTGTCCAGGTGCGCTCCCCTCATTTAGATCTTCTAGAGAAATATTTCCTTCCAGAGCTCGAACAACCTGCTCAGTGTCATTAATTTTAACATTGTCATAGGCAAGCACGCACCAGATCTTAGTTTGCAATGGTCAGAGTTGGTCATGAATTTCTAAACTTGAAAAAAATCATCAACCCGTAAATCAAATATCCTGACAATACTTTGTAATTTGTAATATGTTATAACACAACACGGACTTTTTCTGTCTACGAGAAGCAGGCGAATGCCTTTCAGGGAGGCATTTTACTACATACCCTTGTCAGAGACAATAACCAAAGCAATTTGATTATAAAAGCAAAACACACAGTTTATTCTCAAACATATCTTCAGAATCAACCAACTCACCTGGCTCATTCGAGGTCGAAGCCTGGCTGAATGGCGCACACAACTTGCAGCACAAGCAGCCATTCGAATCATCTCATCATGATTGTAATTATTCTGCAACTTTGGATCAACAAGTTCATCAAAGTTGCCATTCTCAAAAGCTTGAGACAGTAAAGGCCTAGCCTGTAATTTACACACAATGCTTCAGTACAAGATGTTTTGGGGGGATGATTGTCAGCAAGACTGTCAGCTAATTGTTGCAGAATATCCCTGATATTATTTCAGCGTTAATTTAAGTAAAACCAGAATTTCTTGGAAGTAATTTGACATGGTTGCAAACTAAAATCAGCTTCATCCGAGATCAATACAGTTGGCATCTAAAACAAGATATTGAAGACAAATTTAAAACTAATCTGAGCAGACATAGTTCCAAGATAAGAGGTGATAAGATTTTATTAATTTTTCAAGTATACGCATAATGTAGCTCCAAAACTGATCTCCATAGGACAAGATACATGGCTTTCCGAATTTTTAAAACACGGAAAGGAATATGATTTTTGAATAATATTTACTCATTTAACTGAAAAAACAGGTTAAAAGTTCAAGATTGCAACTTGAAAAAAAAGTTTAAAGGCAAATACAACATTAGAATGCAAGTTCCTGATCACATGCACTCTTCTCTAAATGTTCTCGTGCTTGGGAAAATTCATTAACTGATCCAAAAATACTAAAGGAAAATAATAGTTTGACACTCCTCCTTAAAAAAATAACACCCACTTGGCAACTCATTTTAGTAATAGAATAATATGTATTCGAACTTTAAGTTAAAAAATAAAATAAATATGATCAAAATATTATTATTTTGAGTGAGTTGTCAAGTGGGTATTTTTTTTTTTTTGCTGGGTGTGAAAATATCACCACCCATTATTTTATTAAAATATAATATTTTATTACAAAAAGCAGATATAAGATGGATATTTTTTTAAGAGTGGTGTCAAAGAATATCTATCCTAAGAAAAGATGCCAAAGGAGCACATTCTCTCTTAACATAAATACCATGTGTTATGCATAACTATCTAAACAGAAACATCAACGAAGTACTGAATGCTACATACCCACTCAACCATGCTGTCATCTAAGAAGGGCTGAGTTTTATCAACGGGTTTCCGTCCAGTGATCAACTCCAAAAGCACAACACCAAAGGAGAAAACATCTGACTTTTCAGTTAGTTTCCCACTAGAAGCATATTCTGGAGCCATGTATCTGAATTAAATGAATTTAGAGTTTCAGTAACATATAATTAATAGAAAAAGGAAAAATAAATCCATGAAACATACTGCCCAGTAAAAGTATCTCAAAATTAGACTCAAGAGATATATATGATGAAATCTAACCCAAAAGTTCCCATCACTCGAGTAGAAACATGGGTTTCTGTGTCTGACGAAAACTTTGCAAGTCCAAAATCTGCAACCTGAACAAAAGATTCTGAAACATTATTCTACTATGCAGAGTAGCAGATGAGGTACATAGATATGAAGTGTTAAATGTGAACATGAACAATTTCCATAGCATTTTTAGTTCATTTAACCATTTCCCGCCAGATCTGGCTGTTTGCAATATAGAAAGTGAAACAGATTCAAGTCCATCCACCTATTCATCTTGTTCACCATTCAAGTAAGAGGCTCTTCAATATGTTGATTCTGTTGGCATGATGTATTATGCATAGCTTTATAACATTTCTTAACAACACAACAGGCATAATCTGCTTTGTGGAAGCAGGTACTTGAACAGGGAAAATAAGATTTGTTAGGAATAAAAAAAATAATGAGTATGAACTTCCATTTTTTGTAAAACTACATATCCAGGATTGCAGGATAAAAAGTTATAAATTTACCTTAGCCTCAAAACTATCATCAATAAGAATGTTAGACGCCTTGATGTCTCGGTGTATGATTTTGGGATTACCTAAAATGACATAAGATTAAAAATGTAAATTTCAAAACTAACATCATGAACTAAAAACACGGCCATTTTTTTTGCAAAGTACATAATATATTAACAGTAAACTCACAATCCTCATGTAGATATGCCAATCCTTTTGCAGATCCTATAGCAATCTTCATCCTTGTCGACCAGTCCATTGGTGGTCTGTACTTTCCTGGTATGATATTCATGATTCATTTAGAACTACAGTATCATACTTGTGAGATATGAGTTAAATCATCAATCTACCACAGAGACAGTGGAATCCTCATTACTCAATTACTAACCACACTAGGTCAAAATTTTCATTCTTGTTAAAAAGTGACGATTACGTAATATATTTTACACATAAAACCAATATATCAATTAAAATAAAATCCAAACTTTTGTACAAGAAAGAATTAAGCAATTAACTTTGTATTGCATGCAAATATTATGCTCTACACAACTTTAAAACATTTACAACAACGAATCAGCACACTTATTTGTGGCATTTCAGCATCCTATCTCAGAAAACGATAGTTAAATTGAATTTGCATCCTAAATGAGCTAGCAGATCTTACCATGCAAATGAAATTCTAGTGTATTATTTGGCACATACTCGTAGACAAGCATCTTCTGGTTGTCTGATATGCAGTAACCAACTAGGGAAACAAGGTGTCTGTGATGCACACGGCTAATGACATCGACTTCTGCATGGAACTCACGCTCCCCTTGTCTACTCTCAGATTTCAACTGCTTGACTGCAACAATTTTCCCATTTGGGAGAACTCCTTTGTGGACATAGCCAAAACCACCTTGACCAAGAAGATTTGAGTTGGAGAATCCATCCGTTGCCATAGCTAACTCATCATATGTAAACGTGCTTTGAGACGCCAAGGAAATGCCAGGTGAAGGCTGCACCTTCTCTGACCCCAAACTACTGCCAGTGCCTGTAGGACTAGACTTGGGCGGCAAGCCTACTTTACCATCTGTCGTCGGAGAAACAGTGTATTGCCAATGCCGAAGGTTGCCACCAGCCATGTCAGCTGGAGACATTGACACCAAAATCAATTCCAATCCACATTTTTGCCAGTTTTACACACAAATTGGAACAAAACTCCACCACACCGTGTATACTTTTTTATTATATGAGATAAGCAATAAACAAAACAAATGTGTATATCAACCCATCAAACAGAATTTAAATTGAACTGCCACAATAAACCCTAACACTTAGTTCGTTCCTAAAAGGAAATCACATTACAGAGTGCACGAGTAGAACCGGCACATTTACTACGATTCTCGCGGCATTAATCATAAGCAACAAAACGAAGTTAATTAATCTCCTGCCATTGGGAAAACGACAGCAGAAGCTGCCACACATACACGGCAACAGTTGTATTTTCTACTTCAGTGTACTTGCTTGTTGATTTTTATAATCCATCATAAAAAAAAAAAAAAAAAAATAGCTGAAATACCGGCTAACGTGATTTTGTACCGAATCTTTCAGTAATAAATTATTAATAACGCCAGCATTCAAACTTAAATAATTTCATTTGAAAAACAATCTTAACCGAAATCCATTTGTAATCGAATTTTACAAACATGCGTGCACCCTGACCTTTCGGTTGTGACGGTTGAGAGTAGTTGTTCTGGCTTCTCTTCTTTTTCCATTTCCTATAGACGCAAACGAAAACGCACCCAACGATAAGCATACTTACTGCACCTAACACGGCCCCTATAATTATCCCAGTCAATGTACCCGTCGACAACCCGCTGCTAGCGCGGCTAAACGTAACTGCAGGTGACGGCGGAGGAGTAACGGTGGCATTGCCGGTGTCAGGAGGCGGAGGAGGGGAGACAGTTGTGTTGTCAGGTACGAGAGGTGTTTCCTCCGGAGGACGAGGTGGAGGAGAGGTAGTGGAGTTAGTGTCGGAAGGAGTCCCCGCCGGCGACGGAGACGACATGGCCGACGAAGCTTTCCGACGCGACGGTGAGAGCGAGGGTTTTTGATTAAAAATAGAAAGGGAAGTGTGAAAGGAAAAGAAGGTTTAGGATCGAGAAGTTTGCATCATCACATTTGATTTTTTTAGACATAAAGTGGAATGTGGTGTGTGTGGTGGGCCCCAATATGATGATGATAGCTACTTCTTCTTCTACTAAGCACTCCGACGCTACTTTTCATAACGTGTTCAAAAGAAACACCGTTTTGCACATTCTGTAATTCAACTCCGTCGTTTCACTTGCTTCCTGTTGCGTTTTGCTTCAACTTCCAACGCCACTCGCTTCAGCGGGAATTTAATATATACAAATATAAAACTAAATGGTCGGAAAAACAGACGAAATACGACGGCACGTGTTCTTATTTTTTTTTTTTTCAAACTCATATTTTACTATTTAATTATATAATTCAGTAAAAAAGATTCATTTTTTTAGAATTAAAGTGATGCGTAGTGTTTGTCTAATAAACATAAATTATTGTATTATTTTTTTCGATTTTATTTTCCTTTTATTACGCAAGTACGACCGTCTGACGCAGACGAGGTAAGGTCGTGTCTAAGAATGACAGGCTAGAAAAACACTGAAAACTTAAGCATAAAAAACTTTTTTGGTAGATTAATTTAAATTTGTATATTTTTTTATTTAAATAACGTAAAAAATACTAAATATTTTGTCAGAGCAAAGTCAGAAATGAATATTTGAGTATCGACAAATTCGGATATAATTATTATGTTTTTTATGACAATGTTATTTAATTTGAATATAATAATCATGCATAATCCCGCTTTCCAATTCTGTACAATAATTAAAGCTTACAGATAATTTTAGGACATTATTTGTTATTCATTTAATTTTAAACATCCATTTATGGACAGAGAAAGTTTTGCGTAACTCACTAGATATGCTGAGATTTACTAAATTTAAATAAAAAATAAATAAAAATAACAAGAAAAAATGTTTCCATTATAACTGCAAACAAGCTAACGTTTACGTCACATTATAGCATTGCAATTTTAGAAACCCATATATAAATTCAATTTCCTTTTCTAACAAAATAACTACACATTATAACAAAATGTATGAGGAGCAACACATTTTCTCCGGAGAGAGAAAACTTCATTCACACGCCACATTCTGCAAAATGTCATTTTTGTTATAGCTCTTCAATATTTACGTGTTATAAAATAATTTTACGTTTTTCACGAAAAAAATGACCATGCAATAACAGTGTAAACAATTTTACACTGATGTAAAATCACAAATGATATATGATAATTTTATTGATTTTTAAACTAGTTATATTAAAGGTTATACCAGTACTTGTAATTATTATTATTTTTTATTTTGTCGGTTGCAATCTGGTAGGTACTCTGTAATTAAGGTTGTTAATAAAGACGTTGTTACCTTTATTTATAAAAGATAATAATTTATTTATGTGTTTATTCACTGTATGTATGTATTAATGCAATCATTAAATTCATTTTAATATAAAAATAATAATATCTACGCATGGTCAATTCTTAAAAAACCAACGAACAAAAATTACTTTAAATAATTAGTACAAAATCTACCATTTTAATACAACATTTGAATTTATAACTAGCTAATGTAATAAATATTTATATTATTGCACAATTATTAAATAAGTTAATTATAACTGCTTATAAGTATAGTTCATTAGAGTCATTATTAAAAGATTAACAGTAAATATAAATTATTTTAACTTTACAACAATGTTTATAATTAATAGTAGATAATGACTCTAAATATAACTGTGGTGTTCTTCTTTATATAAATTTTGGCCACTTAATGATTTTTTTTGTTTTCTTATTTCTAAGATGATTTTTTTATATTGTCTTCTTTCACTTTCATTGTATTATTTGGTTTAAAGTTTAAGAGTTAAAGTTTAGAGTTTATCGAGTCAATTTTTTTTATTTTTTTATATCAGTTCTTTTTTTCACATTTGTTCTTATCTTATTTGTTATTACTTTTTTCTTTTCTTTTCCATCACCAATCATTATGTTCTTTTCATCTTTTGTTACTCAAAATTTTAATTCCTCGTTAACTTTTAAATTTTTAATTTTTTATCCTATATTTTATTTTTCTTTGGAACTTAAATTTAGAAACATCATGTGCATATTTTAGGTTTAGTTGTCTAATTATGTTAGAAATTTACAATTCTTTAATTTAATATGACTTATTTGTTATTTTATTAAATAATCACGCAGTTTGACTTGTTATATACATAATTGCATGTCAATAATACTTTTGAAGGTTGTGAAAGTTTGAACCATGGCATTTGTAATTTATTGATTTTTTTTTGTTAAATTTATTAATATTAGGTTTGGAGGTGTCCGAATCCTAGCAAATTACACTGTTTGTAATTTAGAAATTATATGTTGCCAAGTTTTAAGAAAATAAATAAAATAATTATAAAAATTGATATTTTCATTCAAAATTCATCACAAAAATTTATGTATTACTTGTGACTTAAATTGTTCCTCGAACTTGCATATGTTATGTCTCTTATACAACTAAAATTGCACATGTACGATATCAACATGTTATGAATAACTATTTCACTTGGACTTGGTACCTACTTCTGACTAATAATATTTAACTTGCCGTTTTCTTCTTATTTATAAGAAATATAAAAACATTTATTTAAAACGACCCTATTCTACATGAAATATTTAAAATCGATTCGTGCCAACATTCGATTTTTTTTTTTTTTACAAAAATTAATGTCAATTTACGTAACCTCTTACAGGCAGTCATGTAAACAAATGTTTTTTTAAGGTAAATTAGGCATACCTAAATTCATTTCGAATAAGTACTTTTTTATAAGTAATTTTTTAACATTTGATCAAATTCCTAAAAAGAAGATTGTGTGTGGCTGCATTATAGTCGTCGTGTCTACCTGTCCATGACGAAAAGTAGTAACAGCTACAACTATAATGCACAGTCACAATTATTAATGATAAGGTCACACTCTTCTATAGTTGGCATGTTCAATTACATGGTCCTTTTGTAACTTTTATTTGTACTCACAAAATTTAAAAGAAAAATCACAGCTAATATGTTTTTAATATGGTTATTTAAAATTAACAAATTATCATATAAAAACACCTGCAATTAAATGATAATATAATAATACTTTATGTTGCGATTGTATAACCTGTTTTTCATAAAATATTTTCTTCAGAAAATGTGGTGGAAACATAATTATAGCGTTAGCTAATTAATTTTAATAGTTTTGAACATTCATCCAATATGATGTCCTGGGAAAGACAGCTATCCATCTATCTGTCAAGTATTTATTTGTAATACACTTAGATTTTTATTATTCACAAATATTTATGGATAATTTATTTTATTTTATTTTATACATTTTAATTTAGATTATTTAAAAGTAAGTTTAAACTCAAATAAAAAATTGACATGAAATAAAACACACTTCGTAGAACATAGTAAGTGGATAAATCTACTACGCAAGCATGTTTCAGCACTATCCGCATGCATGGGAAATCTTTTCTGTCAAATTTATTACCACGCAATTGTTTCAATTGGATAATTGGTTACACATGCTTCAACACGATAACTTCACCTCTACAATTTAAATAATAAAATTTTTCTTACGATATATCACATATTTTCTTTTTTTATATTTATAGTTTTCGTTTCCACCTTCATATAAGCTAATTTTGTTTTAATTTTTAATTAACATTCTTAGAATTTTTTTATTTTTGTCGTATTACCTTTTAAAGAACGTGAAAAATACAACATCTCTCTCATAATGCAACGGTCAACAAACCCAATTATTTTGTCAACTTTAAGTTTGTTGTTTTAACAAAATTGATTTTTTTTAAAAAAAAAAAAAAATCAATGATGAGGTCAAGAGTTCAATCCTGTCTTAAAAATTATAATAAAATAAAATTAAATAAAAAAAGAAACTGTGAGCAGAGAGGAAAATGGAAATGAAAATGGCAATAGCTGCATAAGCATAGAAGGAATGAGAGTAGCAAAGAAAGAAAGAAGAAAAATGAATCCCACGTCAATATCAGGAGGTGAGAGTTCAAACGAAAACTGACACAGAAAGTGAGACAATCAAGCACACACGCCACATCACCTCATTGCCTTCACCGGCAAACGCCACCGAAAAACCTAACGGTCACACCGTTCCGTTCGTCGATTCAATTCAACTTCTCTCTCTCTCTATATCCAATTCTTCGTCAGCATCTTCAACGGAGTTTCCCTTTCTATCTTGCGATGAGGTTGAGATTGATTTGAATCGAGTTTTTACTTTTCCAATTGCGAGGCGATTTGGAGAATTTCGTTTGCGATGAACATGCCGCCGAAGCCGAACCAGGTGGTAGTGAGAGACCTCGTCGAGGAAGCCAAGAAACGGATCGTCATCCTCGTCGTATGCGTCGTCGGAATCTCCTATCTCATGTCCTGTGAGTTTCAATTTCCTTTTCCTTCACTTCATTTCGCTCCGTGATTGTTTCTCCTTTGTTTAATCAACTTCAATTGAGAGAGTTGTTTGTGTGTTTTTGCTTGTTTTGGTTTCAGTAGTTTTTTTTTTTTTTTCTTCTTGTTATG
>Ga0209700_101548_pt1 | contig 47766 bp, 26 predicted proteins | sample SiratroredBW_FD_187528 | JGI IMG/M metagenome (GOLD analysis project Ga0209700, IMG submission 187528) | Root nodule microbial communities of legume samples collected from California, USA - Siratro red BW (SPAdes) (version 2) | ecosystem: Host-associated > Plants > Roots > Nodule | place: USA...
ATATATATATATATATATATATATATATATATATTGCATTGTATAAATTCCTTTTTTGACTAGTAGTTTTGTTTAATGGTTATTTTTTTTTTATAAAACATTTAACTAGTTTGAGTAGCCCTTTTGTTGTTTTTTTTTTCTACAACCATGATACAATATTCTTTTCCACTCTTTTGAACATACTTCTTTTAGTAGTTAAAATTTATTAAAAATTATAAAAAATACGAAATTGACCTCTTATTTAATTATTCCTTTTTATGATTTTTGCAGTTTAAAATAATTTTTAACTATAAATATGCTAAATAATATATTAGACATTTCACCTCTAAACGTTGTATAAACGATTCATATAATAAAATATATGTTTGATCTTCGTGTAAAAATTTATCGGATCAAGAATAATGATGAACAGTATTAGTGTTTTCCATAAACTTTCGTCAATCAAACAAGAGAATCGACCTTTCTATGTGAAAGAAAAAAAAAAGTGTTGTTTTCTTAAAAGGATGGTTATAAAAAGAAGAAACTACATGCCCACATATGACCATGGGCCTCACTTGAAAAAAATACAAATAATAGACCTCTTCTTTCTGCACCTCCAAATGTTTCTTCGGCCACCTCCAAAATTGTGAAAGTTCTCCAAAATTAATACTGTGCAGATGAAAATTTCCCTCAACCCTAAACTTTCTCTATAGTGTTTTCATTGACCTTCACTCTCTTCACTTTACTACTACGCACCTCACTTTACTACCACGCACCTATATTGATTTCGATTCGTTGAGGCTAGTGACGGTTTTATTCAGTCGTTCATTAACGTTTATATATTTGTCAAACATTTGAGGTATGGATAATTTATTGAGCTTTGTAATACATTAAGGTTGTTTTAAAAGGTTTTCAATTTAAGAGTGTTATTATGTATGATTATTTTCGTTGTTATATAATTTAGAAATGAGATATTTCTGAATTCTGATCCGAATTCATATGATAATTCCAAAATATCTCATTTCAAAACTTTAATTTTAATAATAAACAGTTTCGAAATATCCTATTTTACAACTGCTTACAGACCACCACTGTTGCCGCTGCTCTGCCACCACTATCGCCCCCACCAATGACATACATCACCGCAGAAAACCTCTCAACTGTACCTCACGCCACCATGTTCACTGATTTCTATTGAGTCTACATTCACTGCACCTCAGCCACCTCCTCATTAGGAACAAAATTGTCTATTACAAAGATGTTAGTTTAGGGATTTTTAAAATTTTAGAGGTGTCTTAACAACTCTTCGAAGTATATAGGAACAAGCCGTCGAAATAATAGGGTAATGCATTTTGGACAAAAAGACAGATACATATGATGTATGGTAGAATAATTTTTATGTTTTTTCTTTCTGTAAAATTTAAATTAAATGATAATAATGAATTTAATTATGACTCGTGCAGAGTTATTAGACTTTAATGTTTATCACATACTTGTCATGAAAATTTAGTTTTGAGGATATCAATTTTTATTTGATGATTTTTTATAATTTTTAATAAATATTAATTAATAATAAAAATGTTTTATGGTAATGAGTTATAGTACAGTGTGTGTTTATAAACATTATCTTTCGTTCTTACTAATTAAGTTTGATTAAATATAACCATTTGTCTCCGCAAACTGTCTCAGTGCAAAGCACTTTAAAGTATGCTTTATTTTGACGTAGTGACGTTTAAAATACTTGTAATTGAGTTTGGATAATACAAAAGAACTTTAGATTGACAATTAATTAAACTTAAATCTTATTTATAAGTGTATAATTTATTTATAGAGTAACTTTAATAGTATTTTGTTACTTTAATCATAAAGTAGAGCTTTAGGAAAAAAGAAAAGGCACTACAAACACTTTACAATGCATTTACTTTTGTCCTCTTATTCCTTCAATAACTAATGCTAGAACATTGATTTTATTTACCCATCTAATTAACTATGTATGAAGATCAATAATCTCATGTTAGAAAAATAACAACCATTAGATACTTCAATTACTTCATAGCACTATTAATTACATAATAATTAATTATAATTATATTCATTTGCTTTTAACTTCTATCAAACTAAAATAATAATATTTATACATATAATCATTCTTTGAAATTGTACAGCCAACAATACATTTCTCCTTTTCATGCATTTACCAACAACTTGAAACTGGTGAATAAAAAAGCAATTACCCATGAAATGAGAGAAGAAAAAGGGTAAATCATCATTCAACTACATGAAAATTATAATGTTGTCATGCTAATCTTTTAAAGCGGTTAATCACATTAATCTAAAATTCAAAAATCTTGTAATGTATGCAATAATATTAACAAATATTTAAGAACTACAATAATAATAAATAGTTAAATTTAAAATTTTATTTTATATATTAGAGACTTATTTTGAATTTCTTTCACTAACGTTTTTCCCTCTCTAACCTAAAATAGTATTTGAACACTAACAAAAACAGTATCATTAAAATTTCTAATATATCTTCTTTCGTATTTCATTTTTTATTCTTATATAGATTCAATAGCTTAGAGACGTATATACATTTTATATATTTTTTATCTATCATAAATTATATATATATATATATATATATATATATATATATATATTTATTTATTTATTTATTTATTACACATAGACTCGAAGGAGTCTCATGTTATTCTTGAATGGATATATGTGTCTTGCAAATATTTTATAATTTATCATATATCACTTGTTTTTTTCTCTAATAGTTTATATTTATGTTCTAGTATGTCTAACAATATGATTGCTTTAAAAGTTTTTGTTTTCGAGCTGTGATGCTTTCAATATATGCCTTGAACACATGTGATATCTTTACAAGTTTTGATAGTTATATGCTTTTGCTCAGATATATTAGGGTTGAATATATATATATATATATATATATATATATATATATATATATATATATATATATATAAAATAAAAAGAATTTAAATCCTTACTTTTCTAAGATAACTTTAAAATTCCTTAATTTTAAATAATTATATTATTCTCGTAAATGTTTAAATTTTTAATTTATTTTAAAATTTTTATCAAAAACAAAATTATTTTATCATAAAATATTTCAATTTTTATATAAAAATATTCTTCATCCAGACATATGGTTTTAGTATTGACTTATTCTTATTTGTAAAGGTTATTAGCTAAGGTTGTGTTAAAACTAAAATTTGCTAGTCATGCAATATTTTAATTATGCTCCAACTCTCAATGTCAATATAGAACACATAATATAATAATATATATGTGTAAAAAAATAAAAATAAAAACTAGTATTATCAATTTTATTATAAAATCTACAAAGTACATTTCCATGTGTTTGTTAAATAAGCATATCACAAAAAAATATTAAATACAAGAGAAAATCATCAAAAATAATATTATCATACTAAAACAACTATATATATGGACCATACATGAATCCATGTAATAAAAGATATTCATAAAGAAATATCAACTAACATCTTTCAAAAGATATGTATTAAGTATTTTTTTTTTAAAGATTAATATCTAATTCATTTTAGTACCTCATATATATAAATATCGATTATATGAATTCAAGTAAGTTTATAGTATATTTATATATAAACCTTTAACATATATTATGATTTACTTTTTCAGACATTGACATCATATTCTGAGAAGACAATGCACTTATCTCTAACATTTCATCATGTAGTGTCTTACTCTACATGACTTAAACTATTAATGAAACTAGGAATTTTTATTATATATGGATTCAAACAATGATTCACATATAATTCCATATTAATAAACTCAATTTTCATAATTTCATTTATGTGTATCACAACAAACTCAATATATTTAAACATATATGTTTTAACTCAATTCATATTTCAAATTCTACAATCATCATCAACATCAATTCGCACGTATTTAGATTTTACAAGTCATTATTCACAACTTACAATATGTATATACATAACTAAACATATATTATTATTCATTGCGTTCTCTATACCATATAGTTTACTTGAATAATGATAATGAATAAATTGAATATATTATTCAATATTTTCTATGCATTTATTAAGTAAAAATAAACATGAGAGCAAGGTAGTTTTTTCTCAACTTTTTACTTAAGCAAAAATTTTGTCACTTAAGCAAAAAATTTCATTACTGGAGCTAAAATTGATTCAAGACCAACTCAAACTTTCAATCTTAGTTTCGCTAAAGCAAAACAAGTCTAAAGGATACTCAATTTTCAATTTTAGTTTTGCTTGTTTGCGTAAAAATATCAAATATATCAAATGATACACTTATGAATAATACTAAAATAATTCTATAATTACCACTTTCATTCTAGATTATACAATGTTGTAGACAAAATCAAAATGATCAAATACAATTACAAATTTCTCATTCATCATACTTCACCTTACTCTAACTTAATTTGAATATTAAAACTCAATACAATATTGATTCATGTAATACCATTTTAAAAGCATAGTTTCCTGTATTATCTTGACATGTGTCATATTATATCACATACTTTAAGATTGTATTTATAATTTTATAGTAAGGAATTTTGTGCATTCACAAATTTAATTAATGAGAATCATTAAATGAAGATCTAATAACTTATGTTTTATCTTGACCTTGAGATATTTCTTTGAAATGTAAATAATTTGATATTTATCCAATAATTACTTTTCATGAGCATGAATGTGAAATTGATTTCATGTACTTTAAATCAATGACGAGTTTTTGTAAAGCTAAAACACAAGTTTTGTTACCTATTATTTTAAACAACTTTAAAAATAATTATAAAACAAATTATTCCAATTATACAAACACAAAATGAGAAAAACGAATTAAAGTCTCAATTTAATATATTAATTTGCATAAGTTTCCATTGTACCAACATTATGTTAATAAAATGAAACTACTCAAATCAAATTCTACACATAATGTTATTTAATAATTGAATCTATTTTATTTTCAAACTAACTAAAAGAGATAATTCCAGTTTAAGCATTTTAATTTCACTTTAAAGTTTGAATTTCAAACATGCAATATAACAACTATTCTACTAAAACTCTCAATAACTAAATCAAATTCTATTCCAAAACTCATCATAAAAATATCATCAAGGATAACTTCCCTTATCTAGAAAATCTAGCTATTCCAAGTCCAATCCAACAAATCCTTTTTTTAAATAAGAAACTCAAACCTGCTAATAGAAAATCTTAATAATTAAAATAAAGATATTATTGTGACCCTCAAGTAGTAGAAACTCATTTTTTTTTATCAAATTTCACATCCAAGCACTTATTTTTAGGCATGTAAACATCCCGACAAGCAACTATTCCAATAAAAAGGAGTTGTTTTGATAGGTCGAATAGTTTTATATCACTTAGAAATTGAGATTATAGACAATTTAAATACATATTCCTTTGTTAATCTTTTGAAATATCTTTTACAAACAAAATCGTGATGGAACTTTAATTATAAAGTCGACAATATTTCGAATGCAATAATTGACCTTAACAATATTATTTTAACAAATTTGAAATTTAAATAAATTATAATAAAAATCGAACTCTAAAGCGAATAATAATGCATAATCAAAATTTTAATCTATAAATTATCTTTTTTTCTCTACTAGTAATTCTAGAACATACTCAAATATTAAAGAGGACAAAAATATCACTCATAAACTTGATAAAAAAAATTAATTTTAAGAAAATGACGGTTTTGTGAAATGAAATTTAAATAAGTAGATTTTGCTATTTATAATTTTTTTTAGTTTAACTAATAAAATATTGATACTTTATCTTTAAATTACTTATAGTCGTACATCAAATTAATATGTCATTGTCACTTTAACTTAATTTTAAATTAGTAAACTATTGAGGCTTTAAAAAAATGTTTGACGTAATCATTTTCCAGATGTGATGCAATTTAAAGGAAAAGGAAAATGGAATGTAATATTAAAAAATCTTTAAATTCATCTCAAACTTCTCAGGATTTTCATTGTCTTGCCATCTCTATTTGCCCAAAGCTCCGAACAGAAAATTAGGTGGATTTCAATTTTCAATCCTACGAATTCAAAATGAAATGTTATTTAATTTCCCAACCACCCCGTTCAAGGAAGAAAACATACGTTATCGCTTAATCTAATCGCTATTTGAATCCTAATTACAAGTTAACTAAAAAACCAATTATAGCGTTTTCATGTCAGACCTAGCATTTTAATAATCGTTCATTATCACAACGCTATTATTGTTTAAGTAGATAACACATTGTCTTTAATATTAAGTATATAGTACATAAGAAAAATAATGTTCATAAACAACCAGTTGGCATAAGAACAGGATATGATTGCAACTGTTTAATTATATAAAAGTCAATTAGACCAAGGGATAATGAAATCCAAGCGAAAGAATCGGACCAATAATTAGTCATTTACAAATTAAAATGTCTTCATTCATGCATACGTAATAACACTATCATTTATCATTGCTTTATAATAATTGTTTTTTTTTAAACCTAATTAATCCATTTTCAATGGAAGTGTATAAATCAAAAACCGACATTTATTTCCCTAAGTGACAAAAACATCAATTACAGTTTTGTTTTACTAATGATTTAGGTTTTTGTCCCACAAAATGTTTTCTGTAGATGGTCATTGAAGTTATCAAATGACTAAACATTTGAAGCGAGATTTTCCACTTTTGTTGATCAGGTTTTGTTTTTAGCATGGCCTCATTACAAAACAGGAGTTAAGCACACAGTTTCTTAAAACATATGAACTATTATACCGGATATATTAGGGCATCAACCAGAAAAGAATATTATATTTTTCATGGGGCCGAGTGAAACTAATTTTTGTTGCTTTAAAACTCTACAAACTTTGCTTTGAATGAAAAAGAATATTATTATGAAACGAATATATATTTTTATAGATATTAATCATTTTATTGTTGTATCGCATTACTATATAGGATCATATGATAAAAGGAGCCAAATTTTATTAGATGTTGGTGTAAAAATATTTACATTTACAGTTTATAGAAATTATTCTTTTTTTTATAATACCCCATTAAACGAGAGAGAAAATTGTCTTCAATAATATATTCTCAATAAAAATCTAAAATGATTTTTTTCACGTACTTAAATTAAAACACGTTTTTGTTGATTGCAGTAAAATATTAACTGAATAAAATAGATGGAAATTGAGACAGCAGGGTGGCATGGTGGGATGAAAATACGTCTCCCAAGGTAAAAAATCTCATTAAGACGTTTGTGGTTCGAAAAAAAAAAATAACTTTTTGCGTGGGAAAATGCTTTGTGTGCGTTTTCACAATTGCTTAATGATTAATTTGGGATGAACTTGATTTTTAAGAAATGCAACTTATATTTTAAAAATAACTTATAATTTTAAGGGTTAAATTTTGTGAAAATGTTTGCTTTTATTTATAAAATTCATGATATATATATATATACACTTCCATTTTTAAAACTAAACCCTTTTTTAATTGTATGAAAATAGGGAAAAAAAAGACTGAACAATAATTTTGTTGTAATAAATCAAATTTATTGTATTTATTGATTTTTGTAAAATAATCTTAATAAGCAAACGAATGAATGAAGTAGTAAAATTTAAAAAAGTATTCATAGTAAAACCTTTCAAAATTATTGATATGAATCGAGTGTATTCAGTAAAAAAACTAATTAAAGATCAATTTTAGCTATCAAACAAAATGATTGTTAATTGTGATCAAAATAGTTACCTAATTAAATTTTGGTTGCTAAATAACTACAAAATAAAGTTAATGATTGAATTTAGTGACCAATTAAGTCAAAATAATTGATATCTAACATTAACTACAAAGGTTTTAGTGACTTATATCATTATATTCTAAATTAGTTTCTAAAACTATTTTTTAAGAGACAAATTTAACTTTAACTTTTTCTTATAAACTAAAATATTAGTTTTATTCTACTTATAAACTTGTTATTATTATTAAACATGTTTGTTATTAAAACTTAGATTTAATTATTATAAAATTTTTATTTAACTTTTTTATACGTAAGCTAAGAAATTATGCATTTTTATGTTTTATTTTCTGTTTTTAACATTGTAAAATTATGATATCATTTTTAAATATTATTTTATATATTTTAATTATTAAAATAAATTTATTGCTATTTACTCGGCTCTGATTAAATCATCAAATATTAAACTAAATGTCTGACATGTTACGTAAATGTGTTGATGCCTCTTGTTAGACACAAACACTAATATAATCACAAAAATTTCTAAAGATTGAATTCAACAGTGACAATTTCATTTAAGTATGTTTATTTAACTGTTTTAAGCTTATAAGTTTTATTTATTTTTTAATGTATTTTTTTTAGTTCTCATTTTGTTCTACAAATATAAAGAAAAGATAAATGAATTATATTTTTTAGTTGATATATCCAATATTTTAAAACCCTTGTAATAAAAAATTGGTGAAGAAAAATTTGAAGAAAAAGTAACAAGATAAAAAAGAATAAAGTAAAAGAAAAAGGAGTTAAATGTTATACCCTAGAAAATAGCTATAAATAAAAATTAACCTAGAATTTAATTTTAGAGATCAATAAGATAATACCTATTTTTTTTAACAGAAGAGTTGGTTAAGTAAATAAAAGATAGTTATTTACTTTTTATTGTTATAACAACTACCAACCCTCTCTCTTTAAAAAGATATTCTCTCTAAGATATTTTATTTCTCTAGAAATATATTCTATTTTATTTTTATAAAAGCTATCAACTCTTTCTAAGAAGATATTATATTTTACTTTATTTGATGTCAACATATCTCAATATAAATGTCTGATAAAACTTATATCTTAATCTTAATTATAATTTAATGGATAACTCTAGAACAAGAATTTTTAGCCAATCAATTTTCTTTATCAAAGAACATTGAAAGATAAAATATTTTCTAGTTAGAACAACTTTAGTCGGGTGTCTTATGTAATATTCTCTTAATGTAAAAGGTTAAAAAAAAAAAAGTTTTTGACCTATGAAAAATAGTAAACAGATAATTTATATAACATACAACAACTTAGTATAAACTAAAAACAAGTTTATTATATTATTGAGTTTGAAAAATATTATGACAAAATTTATTTAGGACATGTCATGAAGAGTTGGAATATAAATATTAAAAACAAAGAAGGATAACAATGAATAAAAGAAATTTATTTAATAAATTTAATCAAATAATAAAATAATAAAGTTTAAACGCAAAGATAATCACATATATATTTTTTTTATCAAATTTAATGTATTTTAAGTTATTATTATTATTTAATCTACTTTTATCTTTTTACTAAGCATAGTAATATAAATTAACTACAATGCTTACTATAATACATAAATTAAAATTAGTGATAACAATGGTTTCCTTTAGAAAATCAACCGTAACTACTTTCTTTGTAAATAAGTTCTAAAAATCATTGTAAAATCACATACCATACCATCATGTGATCATGACCTTTAATTTGATCCCTAACCTTCACAAAATATTCAAAACTACAAAAACAATTCTAACAATCTTAGAAAATTAACAACCATATTCGATTCAAAAGATTATAGATTCGAGAATTCGTCTCGAATCTTTAAAAAAAATGTAGCCAATTCGAGAATTCATACTCGTACATCAATTAAACCAATAAAAAAGAAATCCAGTCCAATTTCCATTTAAAAGTCTCTTAAACAAGCCAACACTAATTTATTGTTTTCACACTAAAAATCTCAGAAATTTCACTTGTTACTTTATTTAATACCACCCAACAACCCAGAAAATCTCCATGCACATATATTTTGGTATTATGCCTTCACTTATTCCCTCAATCTCAACCTTGATGCCGTGTCACCAAACAAAACCTACGCAATTTGAAAATATGAAGCATTTCATACATATTTTACTAACCCTAGCCAATAGTAACACTATACACGTTCAAACATAGACTAATAGGGTGATGACAGAAGAACCAATGAATGAATCCAAAAAATTGTGTATCATGAACCTAACCTCATAGGATAAAAGCCCTCCCATGTAGTAGTGTTTTATTAATTGGGTATTTGCTCGCACGTCCACAATAAACTACACTGCTGCCAATCTGTCACCATGGCGGCTCATATTAAACACCAACCCCAACCCCTTCTCTCTCACTCTCACACCCTTCTTCTCTTCTCAACCCAATCCCCACTCACCAATTCACTATTTCTACAACATACCCATCATGTACCACCGTAGATTCAACAAACCCATACATGTCGCTAACCCGGATGAGCCCGAGCCCGAGCCCACCTCAGAACCTGGGCCTGCTTCTCCGTCTTCCTGTGATGACATTAAAACGGAAGCACCCTCACCTAAGAAAAGGTTTTGTTTTTCTCTTTCTTTTTTTTTTTTTCATGGGAATTGGGAAGTTCAATGTTGAAAGGTTTACGTTCATGGGATCATACGTAGGAGGGAGATGAAGAAGAGGGTGGTGACTATACCGATCGGTGACGTGGATGGATCTAAGAGCAAAGGAGAGACGTATCCACCGTCCGATTCGTGGGCCTGGAGGAAGTACGGCCAAAAGCCCATCAAAGGCTCCCCTTACCCAAGGTATGCTCTAATATATACCACCACCTTTGAGGGCATATACATTAATTCATTTACCTTAATTATTTTACTTAACCATATTTTTTTAGCAAATAAATCACATGCTAATTAGCTTAAGTTTGAAGGATGGTAATATTGGACTGAAGAAGAACCAATTTATAACTGAATCAAGTAATTCAAAGTTGTTTTCTAGACCTGGAAGTGTGTGGCCGCCGCCGCCGTGGAAACACCGGCTGAAGGCGGCTGTGGTAAAATGCGGATCGGGGTTGTGGTTGTGGGTTGGTTGTTGTGATCGCACACGCGACCTACGAACCGCGTTGCCTTCACGCCACAATAATTATGGAATATAAAAATCAGGAGTCGGAAGCCGTCATTTTCTATGTTTGATCTTTTTGTTTGTGAAAGTGAACATTTTTTTTTCTTCTTTTCAATTTATCTCATTTCGTTTTATAACTGTGTTCAGTTAGTTAAGAGCATGCATGGTTTTTTCATGCAACATTGTGTTCATCAGTAAGGATAGCTTCGAAATAAATAAAAATTAGTACATTTATTGAAAAATAATAAACCCATTTATTATTTTGAATCATATGATATACATAAATATGTGTCTTTACACTTCATAGTTGCTAATGAAAAAATAATTACAAAGTTTGCAAAAAGGATGGGGATTAGAGATTTGGTTTCAAATAATGACTAAAAATTAGGTATCGGATTATTATTAATGAGGGAAGGAAAAAATAAATAAAAATTTGAATGTAACCCTGGATTAAGGAATTGGGATTGAGAAACACGCGCTTCAGATAGGGCAAAATTCATGAAAGTGCCATTTTCGCTGGGTTTTTCTGGATTATCATAGCAGTCAGCATCGCTGTTCTCTCTCTTAATTTTTCTATTAATTTCTTTTTTCTTTTTATTCACAATAATGTTGAATTAATTAAGCAATTAATAATTAATAATAATAAATTTGAATCTGAAAACGCAGGGGATATTACCGATGCAGTAGTTCAAAAGGGTGTCCCGCAAGGAAGCAAGTGGAGCGAAGCCGTGTGGACCCCACAAAGCTCATAGTCACCTACGCCAACGACCACAACCACTCCATTCCTCTCCCCAAATCCAATTCCTTCGCCGTTTCCGCCGCCTCCTCGCCGGCAGAGTCCGCCTCCAGGTTCCCGCCGGAGGAGGAGATGGCCGTGTTTGCAACTCACAACGATTTTGAACTTGCCGGCGACGCGGCGGTGCTGCTCAGCCACCACCACTTCAGGTGGTTCGATGACGTGGCGTCCACCGGAGTACTCGAGAGCCCGATCTGCGGCGAGGTAGATGACGAGGCGATGCCGATGAGGGAGGAGGACGAGTTGCTCTTCGCCGATCTCGACGAGTTGCCGGAGTGCTCGGTGGTTTTCCGGCGGAGGAATATTCCGAGGAGCAGCGCGATCCGGTGCGGCGGCATCACAGGATAACGCGGCTGGGCCCTTTTTTCTTTCGTCCGTTATTACGTAATATTATATTGGCGGCCTGAAAATCGTGCGCTATTAAAAAATTGGAAACGTAAAGAAATAATTAAATAAATTAATTTACGATTCATGGATTTGGTTTTTTTTTTTTTCTTCCGTTGTACATTTCAATAATAAACAATTAATTCAGGTTATCTTTATCTTCTTCTGAAGAAATGATCCGGCGTCGTTTTTTCCTCTGTTCATATTAGAATCCACTTGCACCTCATTCGTGAAAATCCACCATCATTGTTCCGAGATTCTCTCAAAACAAATAAGGATCTTATCCATAAGCACATCCAAAATTTCTTTATTGTAAAATCTCGAATAAAGATTTCAAGGAGTAAAATAGACACTATCATCTTTATAAGATTAAGCACATATTCAAATTAAATAGAATATGGATAAAAAACTTTACAATCTTTTTATATAAAACTATTGGAGCAGTTATTTGAATTAAAATTATTGTTGAGTATATCTTTTCCATGCAAAATTTTATAATTACCATTCCGTAGAGTATTTTGAAGGAATGGAAGTACAACCTATATTTAGCAGAGTCCTTTCCATGAACCACTTATGGTCATTTGGAAATCCCTAGCTTCTTAGCCAACTCTAGTAGTCATTATTCTTAGCATTTCCTCCATAGGAAGTTATGCTTTGTAAACACTAGTCTTGAACCTTTGCTTTCAAGGTTCATAACGATTACTAATGTTTGATCCCTCCATCATCTAACTAAACAGGAACACGCCTTGTAATGAACTTATTGGTATACTAATTTAACCATTTAATAAACTGAAACAAATCAACTTATTAGAACTTTCTTTGCTCGACTCCTCTATTATAATAATTTTAATTTAAAATGATAAGCACAACATCGATGTCCGTCTTTATAAATTCTTTCAAGTTACACAAATTAAGTATTTCTATGTTGATATCAAATAGTTATTCAAAATGAAATTTTCGTTCTACATGGATAAAATGTTCAAATTAATTTGTAAGTTACATTTTTCAGAAACAACTCAAGTTTACAGTGTTGAAAAAACCTACATTTGATGCTTAAAATAGGAGGGCTTTCATAAAGCTCAAATTGTGGTAGTAATTTTCTCATTTTCTCTAAAAACTACCGAAGAAGGAAGAAAAAAAGAAAAAGAAAATTATAGTAATTCGGATTCAAATAAAAAGTATTGCCAATATAGTAATTTTAGAAACATTTTTTTTAATTCCAATCTTTATATTCAGCAATAAAAAATAACTTCAACCCTGATCATGTACAACCCATATATGATCTATAGAACACTTCAACGAAACCAAACACAAGGGCTCCACACCTTCAATTCTAAAATAGATGTTCGAACTTCCACTAGCTGCATCATAATTAGAGAATAGCAAATATAAAGATCCTGCACATAAAACTTAAAGCTATATGATGAACTTGGGTGTAGACCTATTTGTTTTCAAACACGTTTTAGAATGACCGTTTTATGAAACAGAAATCCTGCGTATGGTTGATGTTTGTAAATTGTAAACACTGTTCAAAATAATATGCAAGACTAGCCTTATTCTACACGATATCACGATTCCAGTGTAGGCATTTACAAGATGAAACAGGCCACAAAAACCAACTGCCATAGATGAAGCATCTAGTTCGAGCAGCATCCAATTTTCTTCAAAACTGAGGAATCGTCTTTCACGTTTATAGTCTGTCCTTTAGACGGGACAGTGGAAGAACTGCCGTTGTCGCCAGCCTCAACTGCTCGCTTGCTCACTATGCGGTAAATCTGAGAAAGAACCTCAGTAAATGCATTTTCAACATTTGTTGCTTCTAAAGCAGAAGTCTCCATGAAGTAAAGAGATTCCCTCTCTGCAAAAGATTTTCCATCTTCTGTTGGAACAGCAACAAGGTGTCGAAGATCTGACTTATTTCCAATAAGCATGACCACAATGTTGGGGTCTGTGTGATCTCTCAACTCTTTCAACCATCTTGCAGCATTCTCAAATGTGGCACGGCGTGTGACATCATAGACAAGTAAGGCACCAACAGCTCCTCGGTAGTAAGCACTAGTAATGGCACGGTACCTAATATAGCAACACAAAAGTCAAGTAAGTGGATTTAATAACAGCCACAGCAACAGAGAGATCTCCAGTAACTACATTGAAACACAAATCTAGGTCTAGTTCAGCTTCTCATAGACATCTCATCAGAGAATTCTACTGTACTTGCAATGACCAGTATTAGAGAAAAAGAGAGGATGCCTTTTTGTAAGACAAAACTTAATTGCGTCATCTAAAGCAATAGTGGTACTGTTTTTTCCAATCAAAATTGGAGTCTTACAATATTAATCTGCTCACTTACATATTGTGGAATACTGATGCCCTTTAGTACATTTCAATTTTTAATAATAAATAGCTGATTTTAGGGGGAGCAGGAATTCATGTGAATTAAGAAATAGGAACCTCCTGTTTGATGAGAGTCAAATCAACTAGATTCAGCAGTACCATCATACTTAATTCTATTCTCAATATATCTACTTAGGATTCATCTAGGTAATATATTAATTAAGCAACCATTGAATGAGATCTTACAAACGATAACTTATTCATAAGCTTGATTGTGAAACTTAATTAAGCTAAAAGAATAAAAAGCTCTTATCTGATAGAATTTTCCATGAAGGAATTAAAAAGGTGTGAGCACACTGTTAAAGGACATAAAAGGAAAAAGCTTTTATTGAGATGTGTAAAAACGTCCTCCCTTATAATTTTTTAATGCGTTCCTATATGACTTTCAATAAAAAAGTTCTCCTTTGAATTTGTTAATAAGTGCCCCGGGCACTGCTTAGCAAGAACCTTTTTGAAAAAATTGTAGAAAGGTCAAAAGCCACTTTTATATGCCCAAATAAGCTCTTCCAAATGTCCCTTAGTGTATTATAAATTATAACTATATATAGATATTTTTAGGATAACAAACAAACGTGTGAAACAAGTAATCAGCTGCACCTTACTATCGTATTCATATAAAAAGTTAATCAAAACCTAGGTATTGAAGATAAGTTCACCAAGGCCACATAGATTAGTAAGGACGAGGTTTGCAGGATGCGTACGTATATTCAGAGCCAAATTGGACTGCTGTCCAAATAAGGGAATTTGAAGAAAAAATTACATATATTCCTTGGACAAATGTTCAGGTTCCAGATGCATGCACATATTTTTTAAAATAAAAAAACTAAAAGAAAAATTCAAAAGGCAGTGAAAGCAATAAGATAATAGCAACTTCATGTTATGCTATAAATTTATTTAGTATATAACTTTCTATTTTGTTAAGGAACTTGATCTTCAAAAAAAAATACGATATTAGAAGCTCCTTAAGGGTCGGGCTAAACAATGCAAAGTGTAATACCTCACAGAAGTGACGGTGTACATTGTACAACATGCTACTCACTATCACAATTTAAAATGTGTTTGATAAGACAAATAAGCGAGCTAGTAGCTTATTTGAATAGTTTATGAGCTAGATTGACCAACACAAAAAAATATTTAAGGTACATTAAACATTAAAATAGCTTATTTAGGAAATTGTACCTTATAAGTTATAAACTACTTCAATTAACTTCTACCTTATAGCTTGTACCATATTCAATTTTCTTTCATCACTATTCTTTACAACTTCTTTACTCATTACCTATTTTTAATTTTGTAGAGACAAAAACCTTTCTTGTCCCACTCGTATTCCCATTCTCAAAATATTTTTCAAGTGGATCAATTTCTCTTTTAAGATATTGAATATTTATTTTAAATATTGCACTATTTCTAGTATTTATTGGGCTATTTTTTTATTTTTTATGTAGTTCAAATTAAATAAAAAAAGATTTATCATTACAAATTGAAATAACTAATGTTTCACTACATAATGCAATGTGAAAATTATACACCATAAAAACTGTAGAAGAGAACTCGATATAATAACAGTAGTTTAAATTGAGAAATAAAAAGTAAAATTTAAATTTGATTAATACTCATTAAATCAACTAGTTTAAATAACATGACTGGTCTAAATAAAGAAACATATACAACTTTTGAAAAATAAATAAAAGCACTGAACTTTTTAATAAAAATTTTAATTGTTTTTTAAAAATAATTATAATTACATAATAATATATTTTTACCTAGAAAACACAAATTTTATTCATATAATAAGACTTACTTATGTCATTTACATTTACTAACTAACTTATCATCTAGTTGTACCAAACACTTTTAAGTTAAGAAATTAGTTTATCAGTTCGGAAGTTATGAGTTAAAAGTTTATCCAACTAGCTTATGAGCTAGTTTTACAAACAGACCCTTAGATATTAAAATCATTTTTACAAATTATGATGACCAGAGCAGAACAACTTAAGCTTCGATATTCTTAAAATTAAATCAATCTTTAAAGCTATGAGGGGTATATAGCAAGTTTTCACATAAGATATCATGTAGAACATCCAAGCTTACAACATATTGTTAATATGGGGGCAAACAATTCTCTCACAAGTGACCATTAACAAATAGTTTTAGTCAAACGATAAAAAGACAAATAAATAAATTTAAACTGGTGTAAACCACTTCACCTAATTGTATGTCTAGTTCTTTTCTTTGTCCAGTTTATCTAGTTATTTTCTAGACGGTTTTGCACTAGACACCTAGCCCGTTCACCAATTTTAAGCTGAACCAATCAGTTTGGTCTTTCTTTAACCAAAACTTGAGGAAATGTTCCCTTGAAAGACCATCATTGAGTGGCCGTGGCATAAAGCCAGAAACTATGTCAGAAGCTCTTTCCCCTCTCATCAACACCCCTTAATTTAACCAAGAACATAAACCCTTTTCCCCCTCCCACTCTCATCATTTGTGCACTGCAAAATCTGGAACCTTAGCCTCATAATCACCAATTAAGTCCAGCTCTCTCTGGAAACATTTTTGGCAGCACACATTGTGTCTGGCCAGTTTCCAGTGGCAGACATCTTTTGCTACCCAGTTTCAATGCTCAAAACTGTACTGGCCAGGCCATTACCATTTCAGCCTTTTTGTTTCATACACAGTGTTTAGTTATCAAATGCTGACAGTTGATCATTAATATGAACGTCTTTAATTTTAGTTTTTTATTACTATTTTCAGTACGAGTGTGAGTGCAGCATAATTTATGCAGTGTATTTTAAGAAATAACAGTCATCCACTATCCTGCAATAGTATTTTGAGATCAGTCACTCACTCCACACCACCATTTGGGATTAAGGACTTCGATAGAAATATATACAAACACAAGCGCACACTCTCAAGTATAAACAAAAATTTGAATTATACAAATCAACATAGGAGGTGCCAGAGCAACAAAAATTAAACATTTTATGATGTAACAAGCAGTTCAAATGGTCAATTGAAAAATAACCTGTTACCACAACCAATCTAATGTTCTTTTCGTCAATTGAAGCATAATCAGTACTCAAAACTTACTGTGATTGCACAAGTGACCTTACACTAAAAAAAGGAACAAAAAATAAAGAACCAAATGACATTTCAAAAAACAAACTGCCCAGTAAAGTATCTCCTCAAACCCATAAATCAATCGATGTTAGGACGCGCTTTCGCATGTTTTTCAAACCAGTCACCAAGGATTCACGATGTCGTCTATGCATTTTGAGAACACTCACAAAAAAAAAAAAAAATCCCTAATTCCAATTCCATAAACAAACTCAAAGCACTCAAATCCACAAACGCCGTACCAGAGCAACAAAACCTCAATCCTTCACCACAACGTTACCAAAATTAATCGACTAAATGAAACAATTAAAACAGTGAATCGAAGCGGTATCCGACATCGGAATCCGAATACTTGAAAACAGTAATAAGAAATAACAGCAGCAACAAACAATGAGAATGACAGATCGAAGTTTGTAGAAAGAGTAATTGAATTGAAAAGGGAAGAGACCTTTCCTGGCCAGCGGTGTCCCAAATCTGAGCCTTGATGACCTTGGCATCGATACTCAAACTTTTGGTGGCGAACTCAACCCCTATGGTGGACTTCGACTCCAAATTGAACTCGTTCCGCGTGAAGCGCGAGAGAAGGTTGGACTTCCCCACGCCGGAATCGCCGATCAGAACCAGCTTGAAAAGGTAATCGTACTCGTCATCGGCCTTGTACCCCGCCATCGATGGATCCTTACCGAACCTTCTTCAACTCACTCTCTTCTTAGCTTTCAACTGATCGATTTTGATTTTACAGAAAAAAAGAGAGAGATAAAGGGCAAATAAGGGAGGGAACTTTTTATTTTCGGAATTAAAATTTTGAATTTTCTTACGGAAAGAGAAAAAAAAGATTGAAACTCGGGTTCTCCAAATGGAACCAAGGTTTGCCCTGAATTGTTGGGATCGTGTTTCTGCGAAACCCTTGTTTTTTCTTTTCTTTTCTCTTCTCTTCTTTTCCTTTCTTTTTTTAGTTTTCTCTTTCAGTCCCCTTGTTTTACTTTCACGCGTGTTTTCTTTCGCACCACCTCCGTGTTACAGTAAGCGTATCAATAAATTATAATTTTTTTTTCATTTCCATTTTTTCGCTAATTCTTAGATTTCACGACTAACTATTTACTTAATTTATTAAATATTGAATTTTCTTTAATTTAGTAGACCGATTATGTTTACAGACTAATTTGAAATGTTTAAATATTGAAGATGTTGGCAAAAATATTTCTAAAATTACTCCAAGTAATTTGTTTTATTTTAAAAGGAAAGTAATAATAGTCTATAAATCAAATAAGCGACTCGTCGAACTACTTCAATTGCTCTGAAAGGTAATTGGATATAATATGCATAAATATGATACATTTTTTTTAAATACAATATTGATATTTTTTGGTATTTTGGATTTTAAATATGTTCATGAATATATATATATATATATATATATATATATATATATATATATATATATATATATATATATTACATGTTCGAATTGGTATATAGTAATTTTGCTATAATCTTGTGTATTTATTACATGAAAGTGAGCTACAAGTCAAACACTTTTCTACTGTTACAACTATATACTTTTAATAATCATTAAAATGTTTAGACAAACCACTTTTATTGTTATCCTTTATGTCATTGGTGTATGAAAAAAAAAAGACATATAAAATAAGAAAATAGATAAAAAAAAGTAAAAATATTTTTTTAAATAAATAAGAAAGTGAAGAAATTAATAATAATAATAATAATAATAATAATATTTTGGGATTAATAATATATATTCTTGTATATATGTTGAGTCATTGTTTTTATTAAATTATTTGTAATAACTCATCACATGATGGTGAATCTGATTAGTTGGTGTAGAAATTAGTTATGAAAAATAGTACAACTTCACATGAAAAAAAAATTGATGGTGGACACTTCTTCCTTCAATAACATGCCAACCAAACATTTTTTAAGCTCTTATTCTTTTCTTTCATAAATGGGTAACATAAGATAAGAGAGAGATGAAAAGTAAAACTTTTATAGTTTTAAATATGAGACTAATTTCATAGTGATAATTAGCATGGAAACTTGTTAGGTCAATGAAAATATCACCGTAATTGGAAAAAATTAAAATTAAAAAACAATTTTTGTATTGAATTAGCAGTACTCATAATTTATTTAGCAAACCGTGAAATTTCAATTTTGTTTATAAAAAAATAAAATATACATAAAAAAGTTAAAAAGAGTTGCATGTTTAGACTCACCTTTTCTCTTTTGGTTTAGTGAATCAAGATATTATTTAGTTGAGAATCAAGCTTTGGAAACTGTATACTTAAAATAATAATAATAATAATAATAATAATAATAATAATAATAATAATAATAATAATAATAATAATAATAATAATAATAATAATAATAATAATAATAATAATAATAATAATAATAATAATAATAATAATAATAATAATAATAATAATAATAATAATAATAATAATAATAATAATAATAATAATAATAATAATAATAAGCAATGAAAAGGCAATCTCATTGGTCACAATAATCTAACCCATTTCTCTAATAAAATGAAAATACAAAAAATTAATAAAACGATAATTTAATTATTTTTGTGATTTATTGTTCATTAACTCAATATGGAAATTTTTTATATTATCATTGAACATATATTAAACATGGAGCTATTAACTTTAAAGTTATTGTGTTTAACCCGTTATTCAACTCATAAAAGTCATTAAATTATCTAATAAAAACGGAAATTAAACGCATAGTATATAAACTAAAATTATGGAAACTATTATCCGTATCCATATGAAAATTAATTTGTATATGATTTTACGGTTTTACAGAACAAAACTACGAAAATTAGCAGGTACTGCATAAAGTAAAAAGAAAAGTGCGAATAGCATGGACCAATATCCCAAAACATGAAACCTCCATAGGAGTATGACCCAATCAGATGAACAAAAACCGTTGAGATCCCTGACTATAGCTGGGCCCCGATTTACAACCAAACATGATGGCAAATTCTTCCTAAGAAAACTAAAAATATCATTTTACATTCTTCATCTTTTTCATCTTTTTAATATTTTAAATTATATAATTCAAAATATAAATTTTTATTAATATAATAAATATAAATTCTTTTTTCTTATGGATTGCATAATTTAAAATATTATTTTTTATTTATTTTAAATAACTTAATTTAAAATATAAATATTTTATATTTTAAATTATACAATCGAAAGTATAAATTAGATTTAATAATTTAGAATAAAATTTATTTTTATTTTAAATTACATAATTTAAAGTATAAATTTTAAAATAATATTTTAATATTTTCAAAAATATGGGTTGAAAAAAGAAAAACCATGAAAATGCATGAAGAAGCGCAAGTAAAACCAAATCAAACAATATAAAAGGTGTTTGGATACACTAGCTTCATGGATGTATGTAATTGGGGTGAATTTTGGTCTTTTATTAAATAATCATACAAATTAAACGTGAAACATGAAGTTTGGTTGAGTTTGATTTAGTTTTAATTTAAAATAAAATTCAAACTAACTCAAATTAATATTTTATGATGCAAGTTGAACCAACTGTTGTAATTTTTGTTGACATAAATTCTTAAACATTTTTTACAAAATACTTGTAAAGTATTTTTTTCAAATGTTAAACTTTTTTATAAGAAAGTTTTTAAATAGAGAAAACAGTTGTAATATTTTCATGATTTAAAATAGAATAAAACTAAGAAATAATATTCAAAAAAGTACTATGCATGTTTAGTAACGGTTAATTAATCTTAAATATATAATATTATATTTAAATATAATAAATAATTTGTTTGGATTCTTGAATTTCAATTCATAATCTTAACTTCACCAGTCAGGTAATAAAAAATAAATTTAAAAACAAAATTAGCTTTATTTAATTTTCAATTATTATTTTTTTAAATCTGTCAATTTAACATTCTGTACACCACTTCTCCTGATTGGGGATCAAAAACTGTGCTGGATTGGACAACGACAAGACACTTCATTTACAAATGAACAATAAATAAAAATATACATGTTTTTCACACTTACATATAAGCAAGGACCACTGCCAGTGTAAAACCAGCATTTTATGATTATATATTACCTAAAATGTTGTAAAATAAAAATGGGCGGCAATTTTGTAATAAAGCATTCCACATTCCACATTCCACAAATTTCATTATCCTAATAAATTAATGATTCAGGTAGAGAAGTTAGCTTTATATATTTGAATGTGCAGGGAACCTGCAAATTGGTCCACGGAAAAAAAATGGATGCTTCTTCTTTGCACATAGCAATGTTTCCATGGTTTGCAATGGGACATTTAACACCATATCTCCACCTCTCCAACAAATTAGCAAAGAGGGGACACAAAATCTCCTTCTTCGTCCCCAGAATAACACAATCCAAGTTAGAGCAATTCAACCTCTTCCCAGATCTCATCACTTTTTTCCCTATCAACGTTCCTCATGTTGAAGGTCTTCCTCATGGTGCAGAAACCACTTCCGATGTGTCTTTCTCCTTAGCTCCACTTATCATGACAGCTATGGACCGCACTGAGAGGGAAATAGAGCTTCTCCTCAGTGAGCTAAAACCACAAATTGTTTTCTTTGACTTCACATATTGGCTACCAAACTTGATTCGTCGCCTGGGGATCAAATCTTTGCAATACTTGATTATTGGCCCAGCAACAGTATCTTACGTTAGATCCCCATCAAGGATGCGCCAAAACATGACTCAAAGTGAGCTTATGCAACCCCCTCCTGGGTACCCTGTGTCATACATCAAGCTTCATGCCCATGAAGCCAAGTTCCTTGCTTCTAAGAGGAACTGGGAGTTTGGAAGTGGTGTTCTTTTTTATGACCGCATCTATAGTGGTCTAACCTTATCAGATGCAATTGGGTTCAAAGGTTGTAGAGAAATTGAGGGTCCTTATGTTGACTACCTTGCAGAGCAGTTTGGGAAGTCTGTTGTCCTTTCAGGACCTATCATACCTGAGCCACCAAACACTGTTTTAGAGGAAAAATGGAGTGAATGGCTTGGAGGGTTCAGTGATGGTTCTGTGGTTTTCTGTGCACTTGGGAGTGAATGGAAACTACCACATGATCAATTCCAAGAGTTGTTGTTGGGTCTTGAACTTACAGGACTTCCATTCTTGGCAGTTGTAAAAGTTCCTGTTGGGTTTGAGACAATTGAAGGTGCACTCCCAGAAGGGTTTAAGGAAAGAGTTGAAGGGAGAGGGATTGTCCACAGTGGATGGATCCAACAACAGTTGATTTTGGAACACCCTTCAGTGGGTTGCTTCATTACACACTGTGGAGCTGGTTCATTAACTGAGGCACTAGTAAATAAGTGTCAAATCGTGTTACTACCGCAACTAGATGGTGATCATGTCATTAATGCAAGGGTGATGAGTTGCAACTTGAAGGTTGGGGTTGAAGTGGAGAAGGGTGAAGAAGATGGCTTGTTCACAAAGGAGACTGTAAGCAAAGCACTGACAATTGTGATGGATGAAGAGAATGAGGTTGGCAGAGAAGTCAGGGAAAATCATGCAAAACTGAGGGATTTCTTGCTAAGCCATGATTTAGAGTCCATTTGTGTTGATAACTTTTGTCAGAAGCTTCAAGATTTACTCAGGTAAATTTTGAAGTTTTAAAAGTTATTCCATGATGGGAGTCCGTGGAAGGATTAATGAATGTTTGAGAGATTACTCTTTAATTCTTGTTCAAGAGATATCTCAATTAAAAAAAAAAAAAATCTTACCTTCTCAGCTATCCCTGATGTTACTCAAGAAATTTTTTGTTGTTATTTATGTTACATCTGTTTAAGAATTTTACCAAGTTTATGTTTTGATAATTTATTTTTTGTGGACATAAAATAGACTTTCACTGCAAGAAAAACCCCAAATTTTCAAATTATTCTATATATTTATATTGTTAATTACGTTTTTTTATTTTAATTTAAAATAACATTTAATGTAAGAATAGCTTCTAAACTTGATTATTTAATTCTTCCTTTAGTCTTTGCTACTATGTTAACTTTATCACTTAAGTTACACAGTTTTTCAAACTTTAGATTAAAGTTGTTTGCAGATTATATTTGAAGATTTTTTTTTTAGTTTCAGAGTGTAATATATATATATATATATATATATATATATATATATATATATATATTTATTTTTTTTTTTTTTTTTTTTATTGTATTATATATATATATATATATATATATATATATATATATATATATATATTTATTTATTTTATTTTATTGTTTAAAATATTATTTATTGAATGTTTTCTCTAATCATATTTAACATACTAAAGTCAAATCTAATAGTTGAATAATGCATTATTGATACTTAGTTTTATATATTTGTGATTCGCATTCATGCATTGGTTTAGTAAAACTTTTCCAAAACCTCTTACTAATAATCTTCTAGGTTTATTAAATCTCTTTCTATTTACTTTGTTTTTTTTTATTAAAACTTATACTAGATATAGAGTTATCATACGAAATTTAGTAAAAAAATGAAAACAAGAGAACAAGTTCATAGAGGACTATACTAAATCTATAGAAAAAAAAATAAAACACATTTCTAATCCATCATTTTAGGAAAATAGAAAATTTCTAATCCATCCTTCTAGAAAACTAGAAAAGAAGAAAATAAAATAAAACAAACTAAAACTAAAACATAAAAAAAAAAAATTAGACATAACCAAAAGAACACAATCCCTCGTAACTAGAAACCAAAGGAAATGAGGTGAAGAACAAACTAGATCCCATAAACAACAACAAACACATTATTACTTTTCTTCCTTCAGAAAATTACTATCCAATTCCTGCATACCAACACCTTGTAAGAAATTCTCTTCACAAGCAACAGGTTTAGAACTATTATTATTTGATCCTAAAACGATTAAAGTGGTAACAATGAAAGGAGAGTCAGGATTCACAATATTCACATTTTTATACTTTTCTTGAAACAAGTTTTCATCCAAAACAAGTAATTTAGAAAAATAATTTAAAAGAGTCAAACTAAACGTGAGTCTAGTCATCCTTAAGAAAAACATGTTGTTTTCTACTCAACATTTTGAACCATAGAAGTTAGTTGTAAATCATCAAGAACACTTAACATCCTTTTAAATTATCCTCCTAATTAGAGTCATTATGAAAAGCAACAACATAACCTTCTAAGATGATTTAGGATTATTATCATCAACAACATTAGCAACATTAACCACCTTGGATTTAGGAACATAACGACTCCTCTTGTTGATTAGTCCTATCACTTTGAGGACAGTGCATGCAAACAAATAACATATGAGTAATCATTTTACAAAAGAGAAAAAAGGTAGAAATCATTCATACTCAATGTTAGCAACAAAGGCAAAGTTTGGATGTTTTACCTCCACCAAAAGTTGTTGCAGTAGAAAAGAGAGCAAACTACATTAACCAGTACTCGAGTATAGAAGCCATGAGTTTTTTTCATATTGCAATCATTTAACGTTAGAGGAGTACCAATTCCTCTTGCAATAAAGAAACTAGCCTTCGACTGCCAATATTTTAAGGATAGACCATGAATTACGAATCCAACATTGAGCCTTGGCCAGTTTCATGGATGTCGAAACAAAATCCTTGATTAAGCAAAAGTGTGTAGGAAATAGATTTTACAAGCCCACAACCAACACACGATGCATGTCTTGAAGAGAGGAGAACTTAAACTCATAAAACCATTTGCCTAAAGAGATTACCTTTCATGATAAAGTCGTATGCCTTCGCAAGGGATGTTAAAAAGGGCGTAGTGTCTCTTGAATGATTTATTTTATACATATATTGTCTATTTTCGCATGCTCATCTGACTATCCTTTGATGATTTCACTATGGATGTTTTTGTGTCCTTAACGTTGTCCCCACTCAACTGCATCTAAACTCATGAATCTTGATGCAAGCCTTTCAACTGATATGCAACATGTTCAATTTGCTTCCTTCACCTCCCAAAGTTTTTATACATTACTATAGTACTCAGCCAACTGCCTTAGTCTATAGATTGGTCATAGATTCATCTGTTCATTTTTTATAACTTGAATGTTTACAAATATCTTCAAAAATAAAGATATTACTCTAAACACAAAAGAAATCAAGTGCTAAAGTGTTTAAAATAAATGAATGAAGAATATAAATTAGATAAAAGTAGAAGAAAGAGATGTAATACTTGAACATAAATTATTCCAATAAAGTGGCTGAGAACATTATAGTAACTCATTCGTATGCATCCGGATGAGTTAGGATTTATGGAAATGTTTACGAGTTTCAACCCTTATTACAAAATAGAAATATAATATTTATATTAATTTTAACTTTTGTATATCTTCCTAACAACTTTCATGTAATCTTTATTTTATCACTAATAGTCTTACGCTGTTAAAAAAAAAAACAAAAAAAACTAATAGTCTTACTATTAACTTGTAAGCACTTACATAAGTCATGGAGATGCTCGTAGAAGAACGAGTTGTTATAATATTCTAAACTATTTCATTGAAATCATTTATATTTGAGTATTTTATCTTTTTATTTTACTTTTCTGCAATTTCTTCAATAATATTTTAGGTAATTTTTCATTTTGTTTTACTTACTTTTTTTCAAGTAATATGTTTTGTAAACATTTTATTAATAAAAAATGAATACATAGAACAATGACAAAAAAATCTACTCCAAAGGATGAAATGCCTCCAAAGAATGTACACGTCCCCCTTGTTGACAAAAATTTACTAAAATCAAATTTCTTGTTGGATTCGACTGATCTTGGATAGTTGGCTCATAAAGAATGGTCACTCTTTTCAATTGTTGGATTTTCATTGAATGTTTGAAAAAGAAAAAAATAAATTATTTGCTTCATTGAAAAGTTTTTCGTATTTTTTATCCGTGAGTATTGCTGTTTATTTTGTTTTAACTAATTATATTTATTGTTTACACATTTTATTCAAAAACTCCTTTATTTGTTATTGATTATAGTGTAGTCATTTGTATAGTAAGAAGAAATTGTAACTTTTATCTTTATATAAATGAATGTTTTACTTCGAAAATTTGTGTCCTGTATATTTTTATTTTTCTTTACTTTGTCATCCGTTTTTATTAATAACACTCATATATGTTTATAAAATTAAAATAGATTTTACTATATATTATTCTATAATCAAATTGTTTATTAAATACAATGGTTTGGTCTACCATGAGCAAATCAAAATGAAACGACTAATATTTAATATCAAATCAAATAATAAATAAAAGAAATTCATGAACTTTTGTAGTTGGAGGAAGGTGCACATGGGATTACAATAAGACACGCTCCGTTTTAATACTTTCCACTTAATTTCATCAAACATATAAATGCAAGAAGGATCACAACTCATGCCAACATCGTAGATAAAATGTTTTCATATTTATAAGTGGAAAAAACTTTTTTGACCATCCACTCTTTATATTACCCCGTTTAACAGTTCTTAATAATAATAAAATGCTAAATTAATTTATTTAACTAAAATATAAATCAAATTATTAAATAAAATAAATTAATAAAAGGAATTGTGGAATGATGCTATGAATTTTTAAAGAGGTAGTTAAATTATCATTATCCTTGACCAAAGAGGACCATTAGTTTAAGAGCCATGAGGATTGATTGCGTTTTATTCAGGATATTTTCTCTCTCCACTTAGAAAGAGTACTAACCACCATTATTTCTTAGAAGGGTCCAAGGCAGCGTTCACATCAAAGTTTCATATTCTAAGTTTACATGTTTTCTAATCATTGCATCATACTAATAAATTAAGGATTGATCAGGTAGAGAAGTTGGCTTTTTATATATTTGAATGTGCAGAGGGAACCTGCAAATTAGTCCACAGAAAAAAGAGAAAAATGGATGCTTCATCTTTGCACATAGCAATGTTTCCATGGTTCGCCATGGGACATTTAACGCCATATCTCCACCTCTCCAACAAATTAGCAAAGAGGGGACACAAAATCTCCTTCTTCGTCCCCAGAAGAACACAATCCAAGTTAGAGCAATTCAACCTCTTCCCAGATCTCATCACCTTTTTCCCTATCAACGTTCCACATGTTGAAGGTCTTCCTCATGGTGCAGAAACCACTTCTGATGTGTCTTTTTCTCTAGGTCCACTCATTATGACAGCCATGGACCGCACTGAGAGGGATATAGAGCTTCTCCTCGTAGATTTAAAGCCGCAAATTGTTTTCTTTGACTTCACATATTGGCTACCAAACATCACTTCTCGCTTGGGGATCAAATCCTTTCAGTACCTGATTGTTAGCCCTGCGACAATATCTTACACTACATCCCCTCCAAGGATGAAACACAAGGGTAGCTTAACTGAACTTGACCTTATGCAACCCCCTCCTGGGTACCCTGTGTCATCCATCAAGCTTCATGCCCATGAAGCCAAGTTCCTTGCTTCTAAGAGGAACTGGGAGTTTGGAAGTGGTGTTCTTTTTTATGACCGCATCTATAGTGGTCTAACCTTATCAGATGCAATTGGGTTCAAAGGTTGTAGAGAAATTGAGGGTCCTTATGTTGACTACCTTGCAGAGCAGTTTGGGAAGTCTGTTGTCCTTTCAGGACCTATCATACCTGAGCCACCAAACACTGTTTTAGAGGAAAAATGGAGTGAATGGCTTGGAGGGTTCAGTGATGGTTCTGTGGTTTTCTGTGCACTTGGGAGTGAATGGAAACTACCACATGATCAATTCCAAGAGTTGTTGTTGGGTCTTGAACTTACAGGACTTCCATTCTTGGCAGTTGTAAAAGTTCCTGTTGGGTTTGAGACAATTGAAGGTGCACTCCCAGAAGGGTTTAAGGAAAGAGTTGAAGGGAGAGGGATTGTCCACAGTGGATGGATCCAACAACAGTTGATTTTGGAACACCCTTCAGTGGGTTGCTTCATAACACACTGTGGAGCTGGTTCATTAACGGAGGCACTAGTAAATAAGTGTCAAATCGTGTTACTACCACAACTAGATAGTGATCAAGTCCTTAATGCAAGGACGATGGGTAGCAACTTGAAGGTTGGGGTTGAAGTGGAGAAGGGTGAAGAAGATGGCTTGTTCACAAAGGAGACTGTAAGCAAAGCAGTGAAAATTGTGATGGATGAAGAGAATGAGGTTTGCAGAGAAGTCAGGGAAAATCATGCAAAAGTGAGGAATTTCTTGGTAAGCCATGATCTAGAGTCCATTTCTGTTGATAACTTTTGTCAGAAGCTTCAAGATTTACTCAAGTAGATTTTCAAGAGTTATTCCATAATGAGAGTACGTGGAAGGATTAATTAATAATGCTTGAGAGATTACTCTTTAATTCTTGTTCCAGAGATCTATCTCAATCTGAAAAAAAGTCTTCTCTTGTAAACTCTCACTGATGTTGAACTACTCAAGAATTTTTATTTTATTATTTATGTCACATCTGTTTTAAGAATTTTATCAAGTTTGTTTTGATAATTTATTTTTTATGAACATAAAATAGACTTTTCAAATTATTGTATATATTTATATTGTTAATTACATTTTTAATTTTAACTTAAAATAACATTTAATGTAAAAAAGGGATAAAATATCCATTACACTTTTGAAAAGGTAAAACATATATATTAAATAATCTTCTAAACTTGATTATTTAATTTTTCCCTTGGTCTTTACAATTATGTTAACTTTATCACTGAAGTTACACAGTTTTTCAAACTTAAGATGAAAGTTGTTTGCAGCTTATATTTTATATTTTAAAGATTTATTTTTTAGTTTCAGAGTGTAATATATATATATATATATATATATATTGTTTCTATTTTATTCTTCAAAAATTATTTATTGAATGTTTTCTTTAATCATATTTAACATTCTAAGTCAAATCTAATAGGCGAATCATGCATTATTGATGATAGTTAGTTTTATATATTTGTGATTCGCATTCATAAATAGGTTTAGTAATTTTTTTTATAGGACCTCTTAATAATAATCTTCTCGGTATGGTAAAACTCATTCTATTTACTTATTGTCTAGTTAAATTATATTTTTCTGTTTGAGATTTTAGATTTCTTTTCCTAATCTATAGTAAAATTGACTTTTTGATATATTTTTAGGCTAATTAAATTATATGATGACATAACTTTTTTATTAACATAATATTGCTATCATTATGATGTAAATTAATTAACATTTTGTAATAAATATACTTATAACAGGATTAAAAATAAAATGTTTGAAACTATTGTTTTCAAATACTACAGAAACACTAAAAAAAGCCAAACTATAGGAATATATAGAAATAATATTTAAAGCTAAAAAAGGAAATGAGTTGAAAAAGAGAAAAAGGAAAAGTGAATGAATAGTATATTTATTAATAAAATAAAATTATTGAAAGACTTAGACAAGGGTCATTACTCAGCACGTGGAGCCCGTGACACCGTGATTATGATTAATTAACTTTTCGTAATCTGTCCTACTGCTAATATAAAATTCATAGTGGGAAGATGTCACATCCCGATTTCTCCCCACCAAGAAAGTATCTCCATGCATGATTTCACTTTGGATATTATATATATTTTATCACTTTACGTACACATCTATTTAATATTTCCACAAAGTAATAAAATTTATTTTCGTTAGAAAACATAAAATAAGTTAACACTTGTTTGAGTTTCCCACAACATTTTGTAAAGAGTTTATAATTATTTATGAAATAACTTAATACAAAATATTTTATGAATAATTACGTTTTTTTTTTCTATAAAAGAATCTGTCAAAATATTTCATAAGTAATTAAATAGTTGATGATATGGAGTATGTGTTGAGAAAGTTCATGAGATCTCTGTCCATAACGTGGAGTAAGTGTAATCTAGATATTTTATTATTAAATATGTTCTTTCTTTCTCTTACTTTACTTTTAACACAAAGGAAGAATCACTCTCACGATAAAGATGAGACACAAACTAGGGTTTTGAGAGTTTTGGACTCGATTGCGTCACACCGATCATCCTCCTAGTGTAATTCATTCTTATCATTATTCTTTTTTAATTTAAAACTTTTGACCTCTATTGTAATCCTACCATTTAGAGTATGTATTTGATTACAAGATAAATAAAAGACAATGAAGAAGAAAATTTTATTTAACTCTAATAATAAAACCATTCAAAGATAGTGCTTTATATACACTGGTACAAGCCGAAAGAAAAAAAAAACAAAAATAGAAAATGATATTTTTAGATATTAATACTGATTGAATATTGGTAAATTTGATTTTTATTCTAGTGTACAGGGAAACTATATATCTTCATAAAAAATGTCGTTCCTAGATACCAGTAAATACTTCTCTAGTGAATATATCTAAAGAAATAAAATCTTTTCTCCTAATTTTATATCCAAGAAAAATTATTTTTTTAACTATAGGGTAAAATATAAACCTGTTGTTTTCAATGGTAGAGACAAAACATAGAGATTCAAAAGCCTTTAGATCAAGAAGAGAAGGTGGTTGTAAATAAAGTAACTAAAAAACGTCTTAAAACTTAAAATATGTGTTGGAAGTATGTTAGTAAAATAAAATGCATGAGAATCAACATAGGACAAGAAGATTTTTGATAGATTGGACTAGAATAGAAGGTTACGAGTGATGTTAAGGATATGTTGATATTTCTTCTCCATTGTAGAGTTTTACTAAAGAGTTTCAACACAAATAGTGTGATGAATAATCCATTTTGTTGTAAAAGTTATTATAACAAACTGTTTGACTATTATTTGTACTAATGGTTTAACATTATAACCAAACTGATTTTTAACAAGAATGATAAAATTTGACAAGAAGTTTGTTTAAGCTTTAAACTTTATAAAAATTAATCAAGTTTGTCTTGAGAATTCATCAATAATAATAATAATAAAATATATATCCATGAATAGAAGGAGTCCTAAAAGAACCCCATATGTCAACATGTAATATATAAAAAATATGAGCAGAAACAATATTACTTTGCATAAAGGGTAATTTATGTTGTTTTTACTAAATGACAAATATCATAATGTTTTTTTCAGCATCAAATTGTACGTAAGGAAAATCTTTGTATGTGTTGTACAATTTTGTTTGAAGGATATCTCAATCTATAATGTCAAACAACAAAATCAACATTTTTATAATTGTGTTTTGTATTATTCATGGAAATGTAATTAACAAAAGATAAAATGTTAGGATCCTACATGTAATAAAGATCCTTTTAAACTCAACATGTGCAATTATCTTTAAAGTAGTGATGTCCCAAATTTGACAAATGTTTTGAAAAAAAAAAAAATTCACAATTTAAGGATTGAATGTAGTGATGTCCCAAATTTGACAAATGTTTTGAAAAAAAAAAAAATAATTTCACAATTTAAGGATTGAATGACATCTTAAACAGAAATAAGATTGAAATCAAATACCAATGATAAAAAGTTTAGAAAACGTTATAAAAATTTTAGAAAACGTTTTGGAAGTTTAACATTAACATGTTTAATTTTATAGAAGCTTGTAAAATATGTTGTTATGCATGCAACATGATTTTGACCCCTATATTAAGAATTCAAGAATTTTGGACATTCTTGCTTTTATTTGATTATTGAATTGAGTGCTAGCTGGTAACACCATTGATTTGATCGATTCTATGCGAAAAATTTATTGTTGAATCTTGTAGAATCTTTAATAATTGTTGGATTTTACTCAAGGTAAATTATTTGTTATTTTGATTATTATCTTGAGAGTTGTTATGTATTAATTGACTAGTTCTTGAATTTATGGGTGAAGTATCACTATCTTTGATATCATTGTTGATAGTGTAGTTAAATTTTCTACTAGTAGAAAAAAGGTCTTCAAAGTCGATTTTGGGAGTCCGTTAACGTCAGTTTCAGAATCGACGTTGACCAAGGCGACGTTGAATATTTTCAAACACTACATCAGTTACCAAATCAACGTCATATTGTCAGCCTTGACGTCGGTTTAAATCAGACATTGACGCTATGAACCCATTCTAAAATAGTTTAGAGGAGTGCTCCAGAGACAATACCACGTCAGTTGTTTGGCTAAAATCGACGTGGCGTTTGTTATAGAGTACTTTTCACGTCGGTTTTGAGCTTACAACCGACATAAAAAGTTAATTTTTTTAAAAAGAAATTTTTTGGTTGATAAATCTCTAATCGATACAAGAAAACACTACAAAAATTTTCAGAATTTTCTAGCAAGTATAGATATGTAAAATCAAAGGCTAAACTCTAAAAAAATGGATGAAAAATAAGAAAAAAAATAAAAAAGAAACCCTAAAAGATGGAATTTTGGAATTTCCGGAGGCCCAACCGCCTTTGGCCATTGGTTAGTGGCTTCGTTACCCCATTTCGAGCAACTTTCACTTTTGGAGCGTCTCAATCCGAATTCTCTATCAAAAGTTATGACCATTTGAAGTTTTTTCGCTCTAAATTTTTGAAACCCTAAATTTATGATAAACCTATAGAGTGTAAGAACTCTACCATCAAATATATAGTAAATCAAGATGCTGATAAAAACTTTTGGTCAAAAATAAATTTCTAACTATTTTAAATGAATTTTACAAAATTAGTAATCTCTTGCAAAGAGAAGAGGCAATGAGTGTAAACCAAGCATTCAACCGTGACCACCAAGAAGCTTGCGCACACCAAACGAACATGGAAGAAGCCCAAAATGGAGCATCTCGAACCCTAGTAAAACCAATGAACAACAAAGATGTAAATGAAAATTAGTGAGAAATAGCACCACGCAAAATACAAATGAAAACCAGTGAGAATAAAAGCGGCACCACGCGAAGGCTGAGAGGAGAGGGCAGCGAGACTGAGGAAGAGACAACGAGGTTGAGGAGAAGGTGAAGGAGGAGAAGGTGAAGGAGAACGTAAAGGAGGAGAAGGTGAATGAGAAGAAAACGTAAGAGAAAAATGTAAGCGTAAGAGTTAATATCTCTCTAAAAATTCCTAATTTTAACTCGAGAGACATACTACGTCGGTTCTGGGATAAATAACTAACGTGATATTGAACCCTAATTTTATGAAAATTTTCACTCAACTTTCAGGAACATATATAATGTTGGTTTATACCAAAAATCGACGTAGTGTGTAGTATATATCACGTCGGTTGGAGTCCCATAACCGACGTGATATATACAACGCCAAATTTGAATTTTAAAATTTTGAATTTTTATTTTACTGTCTTTTCTATGACAATTTTTAAGTGTAACCAACGTTGGATATATAACTCTACGTCAGTTTGTGTGGAACCGACATGAAGTATGTTCATTTATTTGCAAAAGTGCCATAATGTTTTTGGCTACGTCGATTTGACTTTTAACTGTCCTTATACGCAGACATAGAATGATGTTTTTCTACTAGTGTTTATTTGTGTCAAGGTGAGAAGCCATGTTTGAAGTAACATTTATTTATTATGTGATTCATTTTGTGATAGTAGATGTCATACTTTTAGTAATTTAGATTTCTTCTTCTTTCCTCTTCCATAAGGTCTCCAACTATTTCTTTTACCACGTTTCTATGATTTCCAAGTATTTTGTCCTTTAGTTGTTGAAAAGGTTCTATGAGGAGAATTTGCATTTTGATTGAAGTGTAGATTTTTTTTATCAGTAATGATGAATAAAATAGAACGGGGTAATAAGGTTACCCCAGCCTATATGAATGCAAGTCAAAACGTAAAGAAAAGCAAAGCCATACAGAATGTAAACGGTATACACGCTACTCTATAAAAAAAGGCTCCATAACCCAAACACAAAAAACCATCACCCCTGAATAACATAAAAGTTTGCAACTAAATCACAGATTGAGTCACAGAATCGGTCACAAATTCAATCAAGGATTCAGTCACAGAATCGGTCATAGATTCGGTGGTCACTACATCGGTCATTGTTTTAATTAGTGATCGATTTTAATCATTTAGTGACCGATTTTTTGGTCACCTATTAGCTATTTTTCTAGTAGTGATCTGATGGATGAAGGCTCATTTTCACAAAACTCTATACTTTAATATTGTTGGAGGTGGAAATAAAAAAGGAATTGTATATGGGCTTGGTGTATTGACCAAAAGGTTTACTTCTTTTACAAGTGTTGACTCTACTACAAGTCAACCTTCAATAGTCCATTAAATAGAAGAAATGCCTGAGACTATTCAAAAGTTAAATGTTGAATTTGTAGCAAAGTATACCAAAGAGCGGACACTTGAAGAAAAGATGGAGCAAATGGTGAAAGATCATGAGCAAATGATGAAAGATCAGGAAGAGATGAAACTCATCTTACAACACATTCAAGTGAATAATTTGATGTCACATCATTCAAATCCTACTCCCAATGGACATCATAGTGCAGATGAGGTTTAATTATCTGATGAATTTTGTCATACATTAAACTCTTTTTAATTTGCTTATAATACTTTTTATTATATGATATGGTTACACTATTATTTTTATATTATGTATTCATGTTCATTATTAATTAGCATGATTAAAATTTGAGTATTTATAAACAGGTCTAAAATTTGTCTATAGACAAGCCAAAATAGTATATAAAAGTAAGTGATAATGTTATCAAATTTACTCGTTGATTTAGCCACCGAAATTTTTTCATTTTAACCACCAAATTAGTTACCGATAATTATTTTATTTTAGCCCCATATTTATTTAGCTTTTGTCACTAATTTAACTACTAAAATTTATTTCACTTTAGTCACGGAATTAGCCATCGCTAATTATTTCACTTTAACCACCATTTTAACTCCCGAACTTTATTTCATTTTAACCACCATTTTGCCACCGAAATTTAGCTACCGATTTAATGACTCATTTTTCTTAAATTTTTAGTGACCAAATTAGTCTCTGAAAAATGTTAAGACCAAACATTCTGCTACCGCTGTAACGACCGAATATTTGATCACTAAATTACGACCATTCAAACATCAATCTTTAAATATTTAGTAATTAAAATTTTTGCCATTATTTATTTTTGGACTTAGTGATCGATTTTTATTATTTAACGACTAATTTTATAGTCGCAAAACTCAATTTTTTTTAGTGATATATATTTTAGCATGATTATCCTTTTCCTCCTTTGCTATCAAGTTTTGTGGGGTTATAAAATTGAACATGCCTAGTAGTTGCATCCACTGCTTATGGGAATCCCTTGTCTTATTCATTTTTGTTAAAAAAAGATGTTAATATGTGGCTGTTTCAAGTTATAATGAAATTCGTTTTAAAAAGAGATGTTAATATTTGGTGGTGTTAATTCACCGTAGAATTTCAACAAATTTCCCAAAGTGGTGTCATTTTTATGTGAAATTCCCAAAATGGTATATTTTTTCATTTATTTCCAAAGATGAGTGAATTGTGTATAAGAGACACCATATCATTGTGAAGATACTATGACCCTACCACACGATTTAATTTAACATTAAATGAAATCGTGAAAAGAGAACACAATTTTAGTTTACTAGATGAAATTGTGCACCTAATATTTTTTAATTAATGGGTTAATTAAAATCGTCAGAATACTGCATCATTTTAGAATGATTAATATTCTCCACATTTTTTTTGCATGTGTGGTGTGTTACTATGCAACTAAAATAAATGGATAGTTACAAAGTCATTTTATTTATTGATAAATATGTAATGATTTAAATTAAATGTGAAGTTAATTTGAATAGAAGAGTGGTTACATAGTGAAAAAAAATTACCTAGATATAATTTAAAAACTAACAATAGATTTATATAAAAAATTATATAATATTTTCAAATTTTTCTTTCTAAATTTATTGCTAAATCTCAATTTTATTTTAAATTATTTATATATTAGTAACTAAATTCAAATATCCAACTTATACTTAATTTTGCTAAATATATTTTATTATTAATTTTAATTTTATTTTATTTTTCTTTTCAATATCAAACTTACTCTTAATTTAATTTAATATATAAATCTCACACTAACATTATTTTTATTTCAACCATTACATATTTATCAATAAATAAAAAATATTTATTATAGTTACACAATAGAACTACAACACAGGTGCCAACAAAAAATAGAAGAGGAATGGGTGAAAAATATTAACCATCCTAAAATGGATTTTGATGATTTTAATTAACTAATTAAAATCTTGATTGTAGGATTTCCTCTAGTAAACTAAAATCGTGTTATCTTTTCATGATTTCATTTATTTCTTCATATTGATATGTGTCTGACAAATCGTGTTATCTTTTCATGATTTCATTTATTTCTTCACATTGATATCTGTCTGAGACACAATTTACCCATATTCAGAAATAGATAAAAAAATACACCATTTTAGAAATTTCAAATAAAAATTACACCAGTTTAAAAAATTTGCCTAGAATTTCCCATGTTTGTAAAGAATGGATTTGAGCAACTCCAAATATCCTGCTCAAACTCCTCATTCTACTAGGGTTCCAAAATTGGTATTTGAACATTTTACCGCGGTTCCAATTTTGGCATTAAAAATTTAAATGTGAGTAAAAATTTATATAAAATGTGAAAAAGTTTAAAATATATAAGAAAAAAATTATAAATTTATTGTTTTAAAATTTTAAATTAAAAGTAATATAAATACTTTACGTGAATTTGATTAAGATTTCATTATTTAAATACATCCAATTGAAAAAGTTATAAAGATTTCCATGTTAAATTTTTTTGTTACAAACCTACTTACACTTCCAAAGATATTGGAAGACGAAGTTAAGTGTTTATTCCTCAAATAAGAAAAAAAGGTATTTCATTAATCTGTTATCAAATGAAAAAGAATGTTTGATAAAATAAATTATTATGATTATTTAAGTAATCATATATTTTGAAAGATGAAATTAAATTAAATATAAACCTGTATATAAAGATTATGTGACGTTGTCAACACCCAATTTCGTCTGGGCAAGTAATTATTTCAGATTATAAAACAATACAAAAATTAAAATAAAAGGGTGTGTTATCTAGTTTTATTATATTATTGTCATTTAAATAATAAAAAAAAGAGACTTTGGTCCCATTATATTCAATGAAATAAGTTTTAAAATAAAATTCATAAAAAAAAAGAAATAGTAAGAATAGTAATTTAAAAATATATTGAATTCTTCCATTAAAAGAGAACTAAAAATGTGGTAATTAAAAGATAATAATTAAAAAATATTAATAATTAAAAAACGAAAATAACAAATAATAAATAATAATTATTAAATAATTAAGGATTAAATAATAAAAACAGACTAAAAATAAATATATATTAAAAAAGAGATTAAATAATAAAAAAAAATAAGAAAAAGAAACTGCTTTCAAAGTGCTTACTTGATTTGCACGTTCAAGATAACAAATTAATAAATAATAAAAAAAAATAATAAAAAGAATGAGTCAATGGCAGTAGACTCCTATGTTCTCACTCCTTAACTCCACGTATTGTTTTTTAAGAAAAATAATAATAAATAAATATTTTAAATAACAATTTTTAAACCACTCAGATAACAACAAACCTATATTCTCCACTTAAATAAAATAAATTAATAATAAAAAATAGATTTTTACTGTTGAAAAGTGTTTTAAGTCTCATTATTGGGTCGATTCACTTTAATATTAATTTTAATTAAAAATAAAAAAATAATAAATATGAATGAGTCAAAGAGTAGTAACTTCTCTTAACCTCTCTAAAACTGAACTACTGGCTTTTAAAAAAAGAGAGATCAATTAAAATAATAGAAGAAAAGAGAGATTTTTTTTGGATGAACAGGGATTATTTTAGAAGAACACAGAGAGAAAGAAAAGGGAGAAAAAAGATTGACATTGAGAAGAGCAACGAGAGAAAAAGAGAGGAATCACTACTAACTGAGAAAGAAAAAGAGCAAGCAGGTATGTTTTCTTTTGCAAAATTATTTTTACTCTTATACTTCTTATCTTGCATTTCAAAGTTTTACTGTAAACCCATTGTATAATTTTTTTTTTACTACATGCATTGCATCCTGCATCTTGCTCCCACCTCCGACCTTCTCTACCATGCCCCCATGCATCTCGCCACATAGCCACCGAGAACCAAAAAAAAACACCCACGCCAAACCTCCAAAACAGCATGAACACCACAGTCCCCGCTGCTACGCACCAAACACCTCCACTATCTCTTTCCTTACCATCATCAACCTTCTATGCCATTAACCCCACTTCCTAAATACACAAACCAAATCTCCCTCACAAAAAATGCAACCTTGGAAACCCTCCTACGAACCAACACCATCCTCGCATTCTTAAGTCATCATAAACCTCCATTATAGCTCTTATCTTCACGTAACCTCATGCACGCTCCCCGTGATTTCCATGCCCCACTACTATGCCATGCAAGGCGCTGTCATCCTTGCCTCTGTCGACCATCAAGCATCCTCCAACGAGAAACATTACCCCTCTTTCACTATGAACCTTCGACCACCATACTCTCCCTCATCATGCACTAACAACCCTCTTCAATGCACGACTTGGCCTTTACCACAATTGTCATCACACTTCACCATCTCACCCGCTCCAAAGACCCCAAATCTGCCTTGAAAACACCTCCCATGTGCCTTCAATAAACTCCACATCACGAAGCCACCAAATTACTGTACCTCCTTTGACCACTGTGCCAACCTAGGCCAATCACCCTCCTCATCAAAACTATTGCCCATCAAAGCTTTTGTGTTTGTCACTGCTTCTGCCACACATGCGCCACCTTTATATCCATCTCCAACCTCCACAATGACGCAAGTAGCCCCCATGAATGCTATCAACTCCTCAAACTCAAATTGCACCCCTTTGTGCCACTGCTCCAACTCAGCAAGTGACGCCAATCCTCATTCCTTCGCCACCACCGAAGACACTCTTTAGCCTCCACACATCCAAAATCCATCAAAGCCACCGCAAAACTGCCATGAATGCCAAAGCCTTGCCACCACGCCATGCTCCACCATTGGCGCATCAACCTCAACCACCCTCGTGGTTTCAAAACAACCAACGGCCCCACTTGAATCACCCTCCAACCTGAACCACCTTGGCAAGCGTCACTCCATCGCTTACGCCGACCACCGCATCGTCCTCGTACCTCCATGAGTGGAACTTGCACCCCAACCTCTTTCGTCGACATGGGCAACCATTCCACACTTTAAGTCTCACTTTCCAGCACCTCCGCTGTACTAGCCTGTACCGCCGTGAAAGACATACCCTTTGCCATGAGCAACCCTCACTGCCACCATGATTTCTTCCTTTGGCCGCCACCTCCAAGCCACGACTCCTTCGCCACCGCTTGCACCACCATGAACGCCATAAACGAGAACCCATACCCCTCTTTCGTCACCGTCAAAACTGCACCTTCAACCCCCGCACAACTTAGATCATGATGCCTCGCATACCTGCTTGCCGCCACTAACCATAACCACTCAACATGCAACTCCAACCTCCACCATGAACCTCACTATGGCCACGTTCAAGCCACCACGAAACCACCACCCCACGGCCATGTTCAAGCCTCGCACAACCACCACTATGAAGCATCTTCAACCACTACTCTTTCATTCTCGACCCCCACTCATCCTCGCTTGCCACCATGATCTCTTCCATCGTGCTAAACCTCCACCGCACCAACGCACACCTTAAACGAAGCAGCATCACCAACCACACGAAGCCTCCACCGTGCCTTCTGCTCACGTCAACGCCACCATGAAGCCTCCATTGTACCTCTCTGTGCCATCATTAGGAACCTCCACCACATGCAAAGCCATCTTCATCCCCTACGTTCCAAGCTTGCCACCACTTTCGCTTCCTTCGCCATCTTCGTCTTGCCCCACGCACTCCATGACAACCCCAACTAGTGCCAACCCCCCATTCTCAACCTCCAGCACCTTAATTATGTGCGCCTCTCTGCCACTGCAGGAAGCTTTGCCACTCGACCTCCACCTCGACCAAACCTCCGAAGCACCTCCATGAAACCTGCACTACCATGAAAATGCCTTCCGTGCACCACCGAAACACCCAAAACCACCATGAAAACGTCGTTACAGCGTATTCCGAGCAATCCCACCGTCGCCGCCGTTCCCATGGCGGCCGTCGCCTACACAGCATCCCGTGCCTCCACCTTCGAACCCTAGGGTTTCTTGGTTAGTGGGGGTGCTCTCTACACCCCAGCTATTTGAATTTGCACCTCCATCTCTTCAGATTTCCCAAAATGCCCTTATCCTTGGTACTCCTAATTAGTGGGCTCGCTCTCTGCACCCTTGTATCACAGCTTGCACCTCAACTTTTTTCAATACCCAAAATACCCCTTACTAAGTGGCATTCTAACTAGTGGGGCTCTTCTTTACACCCCACATTTTGAGTCTGCACCTGTGCTGCAACTCAATTACCAAACTGCCCTCAACATAAGAGGGTTTCTAGTCAGGGGTTGCTTTCTACACCCCATCTTTTGCGCCTATACCCCTAGCTCTTCACAATCCCAAAAAGTAACCTTTTGACTAGTTGAACTACTTTCTACACCTCCCTTAATTAGGTTCTACACCCTACATTTCTCAAGATTCCAAAATTATCCCTTACAAATACCCAAGTAAAGAACTACGTAACCCTGATTCTCTATTCTTGATAGAGATACATAGGAGCGAGGTCAAATCCTTGTCGGGCTCCCCCTTTAAAATAAAAAAAATGTTTTGTTTTGTTATTATTTGCATTATATTCTTTTGGGAAAGATAAATATTTTGAAAAACCACACTATTTTGTTTTACTTATTTAATTAAAGGTACCGCCTTAGGGCGGGCGTAGTGGGGGTGCTAATACCTTCCCCACACGTAACCGACTCCCGGACTCTGAATCTGATTTTGTGAACTTGCCTTATCCGATTTTTGGTTTTTCCATAGTTTTTCCTTTAATAAATTATGGTGGCGACTCCTCTGTTTCATCAAAATTTAACACTTTTTTTAAGCTCGCCGTCCCGGTTGCGACAAACGTCTTTGTCCAAAAATTTTACTGTATTAAGTGTATCATTTAAAGAATGAAATACAAAATAATAGTTAACTTTTACAAAATAAATGTATTATTCTAATCATTAAGTAACAACGACTTATAATTGAATGTAATCACTAATAAGAAAATGAAAATAAAAATAGAAACATATAATTGCGTTAAATATATATATATTCTAAATGCCCTATATTAATTGAAGCACCTGGAACACTATTTATAAGTATTTCCTCAATTTTATAACTGACACCTTGAAATCGAATATGGAAGACTAACATTTCAAAACTCAAAAAACCCCTTCTCGATCAATATAGATGTATAAAGTGTGTATATGTATTCATCCAACTAGTTCATAAATTAAAAGAATTTAACTCTACTCTGTTCAAGTTCAAAAATTTTAATCGACAAGTCAAATTGAAGTTATTTAATTTAATCAAATTTATCGAACTAATTGGCCTGTCAAGTTTCGAAACTACTAATTTAAATACCTTTTTCGTAAAGGTGAAATTATTTGATCAATAATTAATTATGAATAATTGCTTTAGAGAAGATCATTACCATGGATCCAAAAAAGATGTTTGTGAGCTTTGATCTTCATATTTTCATATTTCTGACAAGCAACTTAAAGCCCTGCATTGGAGAGATTATTTTCTTTTGCCTTTGCATTAATATTCTCAACTTCCTGTGCTTCTTTGACATACCAATTGTAAGGAAGCTGGATTTTAGGCCCTGAATCACTGTCGCTTTTTTCTACATAATCAATGCGAACATCATTATGATTTGTTGAGATCATTAATTCTCCTACGAACTCTCTAATGTTATGTATTTGCTGCTTGTATATTCTTCTCAGCCCCCATTTCTTGATCTTAACACTTGGTTGCGCTTTAAATGTGATATGGGCCCCCGTTTTCACAAAATGACAGTGTTCTCGACTTATGTAAATCATCCAAATGTGAGATCCATACTTCTGATTCATCTCCAAATTAAGTGGCATGTCAAAGTACTCTTCTGTGTATTCACTTTCAAAAGATAAAACCGACCACCATTGTTTTGCTTAAATACTACACAAAAGACAAAGCCAATCCAGTTGTCACTCGTATCACATTGAACTATCCTTATGATTGAATCTCCTCTAAATAGTTCACCTACCCACGTTGGACGTTCCCGTTTCCAAGGAAGAACAATGTCAAAGCCACACCGAAAATTACAGGGTTCCTATTACCACAAGGAAAATCACAAAGCAAATTTTATTATAATCAATTACACTACAATGAAATTGGTTGTTAATAAAAACTACATTTTACAATTAATCTCTAAATACAATCCCTAAAGAAAAATTAGACACTTATATCAGTCAAATAAAAAAAGACAAGGTTGTAGAATGTGAACCTTAATTAGTCTGAAAAGCCAAGCAAGTCCACAACTTCCAGCAGGTATCTGGGGACAATCAAAAAGATATAAGCCTGACCTATGATCACGTGATCCGGATACTGTTTTAAAATACGTCCCCCCTGATGTACTTCCTTTAATTGGAAGGCCAGCCAAAGATTTAAGCATATGACAATGAGACAAGTTTAAATATGCTAGACAATAAAGCCCGACGAAGGAATCAGGTATTGAATCGATATTGTTTCCCTGTAGATTCAGTCTTTCCAGACACCTTAACCCTCCAATAGCATCAGGTACTTCTTGTAGATTGCAAAAGCTTAGGTCCAGAAAGATCAAAGATTTCAAATAGGATGAAGAAACTTGCCTTGGAAGCAGATCCGTTAGGTTCAAACAGCCGCATAAATCCAGACTTTGAAGAGATACCAAGGAATTTATCTCATTTGGTATACTGAGAAGCTATATGCAGCCTCTCAAACTCAAGAATATAAGACCTGAAAGGACTCCAATAGATTCATGAATAGTGGATAAACTAGTACAGTCATCCATGTCAAGGTAGTAAAGACGTGTTGCCCTTGTAAAATCTGGGGTCCTTTCAAGTTTAGTACAACCCGAGAGATGTAGAACTCTCAGAGAACTCATGTTCCCTACACTGCCAAAGTCAATGATAACTAGATTGGAACAATTGCGTAAATTCAAGAAAGCAAGCTTCTTAAGAAATCCAATTGATGAATGGACATGTGATAAACTTGTACATCCAGAAAGATCTAGCCTTTCAAGTTTTATCATTCTGGAAAAATCCGGAGTCTCAGTCAGGTACTTGGAGTTGCTTAAGTCAACCCTTCTCAAGTTGGGGAAGCTCTGTGAAAAGAGAATGAACAATCACCTATTAGCATCTAATCTTAAAACTTCAATTTCACTATTTCTCTTTCAGTTTGGTATGCTTTCAAAATTAAAGACATACTTAACGAGAGGAGAAAAGAAAGTTTTATTTTGGTTCATTAAGTGTGAAAAAAGATTTATAATATCATCCAAAAGAATGAACTGTGATCATAGTGACTTAAATTAATAACACTTTTACAATAATCAACTATTATAATAATTAAATGGTAGAGAAAATTACACGTAAAGATAATCAAAATAATATTTAAAATGTTATCACTTTAAAGTATATGTTTATTCAAATTTGAATTGCAAAATTATTACCACATTACAATCCCACTAACCGTCAAGTTTACAGAAAATTATTATGACATTATAAAAAAGTATAAATGTGATTTATATAATATATAGCACTTCATCCAAAATAGAAAACACAAATTATTTTTAATTAAAGAGAAAAATATTATCCATTAAGATTTTACTTAAACAAATTATTAAATTAATTAAACAACACAACAGTGCATGGTAAATATACTAAAATAATTTATTTTACTAGCTTCTAGTTTATAGTCTGTAAATTACTTCAGTTAATTCATTTAGTTTTTTTATTATCTTTTATATTTTAGTATATTTTTTATTATCTTTAATTTCTTTTTCTTCATTTTCACTTTTTTCAATTTTTTTGACATAATTAATTGTTATAATTTTTTTTTATTTTTATATGATTAAAGTTAAAAAATTCATACTATAAATTGAAGTAACAACGTTATGAAAAATTACATCCTACACAAATTGTTAAAAATAAATTCAATGTAAAAAATTAAATTAAAAAAAAACTTAAATTTTTAAATAAATAAGTAAAAATAAATTTGATTGATATTCATCTTGTTAATCCATTTAAATAAAATGAAGTTTTTAAATAAAAAATATATACAAATTTAAAAAAAAGTAATAATAATAGGAATTTCACAGATGAATGTGATTATAGTACCTTGGGGCCTTCCCATAAACGTCTTATATGACTGTTAGGCATATTCAATTCCACAAGATTAGAGGCTGTAAAATATGGTGGCAGAGAAGCAAAAGGATAATCATGCCACAACAGATATCGCAGCCTGTCAGAAAGAAACTCCAGCCTTCCTGAAACTTTTGTGTGATATAGTATGAGCAATGTCAGCTCCTTCATTTTTGACAATCCATCCACACTACATTCCCACATTTCTTCTTTTTTATTTAAAACTATGGCTTTCACCTTCTCTGTTCCCTGAAACGCAGAGAATAAACATGTGAAAAAAACACTTAATCGAGTCATTTCAGTAATTAGAATGTGAAATATAAAAGAAACGGAAACAGTGAAGTTTTAGTTTGAAATAAATGTAATTTAAATTCAATAATTACTCAAAGAAATCCCGTCATACTAAAAATATATTGTTCAAAAAGCATAAATTTTAACAATAATAAAATGAATATATTGACGTTAAGAAAATAATCTTTTTGTCTAAATGGAATAGATAATGCTATTAACTATGGAGCAGATATTAAGAAAATTCATTTCACATGATTCAAGAAAAAACAATTCACATGACTCCGTAAGTTTGAAAATGTAACTTGTTACCGTAGCTGCTGTCAAGACTTGCAAGAAGTCTTTGTGAAGCCAAATTCTACTCCATGATCCTGGTTCTTCTGGAGATTGGTCCCGAACCATTTTCTTTCCTAATTCTTGTAACAATTCATGCATAACAATTTCTCCATTGCTAATAGTGATGAGTGATTTCTCGATGAGTCTTGAAATTCCAATTTTAGGGTGTAACCCACAACTGTCTAGAATTCGCTTAACATAATCCTCCCTCTCCCCTTTAAAGAAACAAGCAATGTGTAAAAATATTTCTTTTTCCTCATTGTGTAGGTCATCAACACTTATTTTAAGTACATTCATAATTTTATTATCTGGACTATTCTCCAACCTATCCAACACATCTCTCCATTGAAAAGCGTCTCGAGTACACAAGAAAGAACCCAACACTCTAATTGCCAATGGAAGACATTGGGCATATTTGAGTGCCTCAGGAATCAACTCCACACAACTGCTGCTTTGCTCGTCACTTTTGAAGGCTTTTCTGCAAAACAATTATCCTTATCATTCAACAATGAAACCTTGTGTATCAATACATCACCTTCATACACTTTCAGAATGTGCTCATCTGTGGTGGTAATAACCATTCTACTTCCCTTCAAAAGCAATTTAGGTTTTACGGCCAAATTTTCCAATTGCTTTAGTTCATCAACATTGTCCAGAACTAAGAGGACCTTTATATTGTGTAGTCTATTTTTTACAATCCCTGATATTTCAATATGACTACCCATATCCAGATTTTTTTCACGTAAAGTTTGACAAATGATTTCTTTGTGTACAGCAGTATGGCCACCATCCCTATAAAGTTTGCTGACATCCGCAATGAAACAAGAAGCATCAAACCTGTCAGAGATTTTGTCATATAGAACAGCAGCGTGGGTGGTCTTTCCTATTCCATTCATTCCCCAAATTCCTAAAACTTGAACATCTTCATTGTTTGAACTCAATCTTAATTTATCTTCTAATGCTTGTACGCGAGGTTGTATCCCAATAAGGTCATCATACCATGGCAACTTATGGTTTAATTTTTTAATTACCGTTTGAACAATGTCTTGAATTTGTTCAACCTCTGGCCTGCAAGTAAAGGAAAAAATAGAGCACTAAAGTATTACTTAAATTGTGATGTTATGAATCTAAGACAAGAAAGCGAATATGTGCAATTGATACTTACTTGTCCCTGACATCCCAACCAGCTGAATTGGCCAAATCCGTCATAGCCCTCTCCCATCCACGAACCTTGTCCCGATCAATTTTTAATTTTAATCTGTGTGAAATAAAGGCAGTCTTGTATACCCCATTCTGATGTCTTACATGAGATGGATCGACATCATAGAAAATGGGCAAAACAGCGCTGTTTGATAGTTGTTTGCGAGAAGCTATAGCGGCCATTTCGTCTAAGCACCAAGTTGAGGAAGCATAATTTTTGGAAAAGACAATTATAGAAAGGCGTGAATTGTGAATTGCCTGTAGAAGCTGTGGGGAAATGGATTCTCCTTTATGTAGTTTGTCGTCCTTGAAGACGAAAATACCCTTTCGACGGAGATGAGAGCATAGATGATCGACAAAAGAGTTGCGGTTGTCAGGACCTCTGAAACTGATAAACACATCGTATCTATAGTGTTGGTTTTGGACGGTGTCGGAAGAAGAAGAGGAAGTAGATGCCGGTAAATTGATTACAGAAGATGATGATCGACCACCCACGCGGTCCCAAAAGCGTTTGAGCGCTGATTTATTTTTCTCCATCTATGAATTGCACACTAAACCTACCACTGTCTGTTCCTTCAACTTCACACCACACAGTGCCCAACTGTTGAGAGGATAAGAATAAGTAAACCTAGACTTATTGGGAAAGATGGGTCAACCATTCACATGCACATAAGAGATTAGATATTTTTCTTCTTGTGATTGAGAAAGTTTTGATTACATAATCTTGATAGGGAATATGTAATTACTCAATCCCAAATCGTATACACAATGTAGAATACTGTTTCTGGTTAGGTAAGGCGATTCAGAATTGTATTCGAATTTTACAATAGTATTTTTATATATTTTGAGAAAGACATGTTTGCCAATTCTTTTTTTTTTTTTTT
>Ga0209700_101549_pt1 | contig 47760 bp, 19 predicted proteins | sample SiratroredBW_FD_187528 | JGI IMG/M metagenome (GOLD analysis project Ga0209700, IMG submission 187528) | Root nodule microbial communities of legume samples collected from California, USA - Siratro red BW (SPAdes) (version 2) | ecosystem: Host-associated > Plants > Roots > Nodule | place: USA...
AAAAACATAAAAAAAAAAAAAAAGGCATACAATATTTTAACCGCGATTATTAACCTTACCACCATTTTTTTTTAACAAATTTAAAGATTGAAACAGGTAAATTTACATGGTTTTAATTTCCTTTAAATGTTTGGGTAAAACATGTTTAAATGATATTTACTTTTAAATGCAAGTATTCAGACTACTGCATGAGGAGAATTTTGTAAAAGGTTGGAATACCTTTTGTACTTCTTATTTATTTATATTCAATTTTCTAATAAAGAAAAAATGATTTTAATTTTCAAATAATTTGTCAAATAACTTAATCTAATAAAAGATTTGTGAATGATGCAGCTAGAAAATTTTTTAACTTGATTTTGGGATGATTTCAATTTTTTATTTTATTTGGAAATAGATTTTATCCTTTGATAATTATAAGAAAGAAAGATCTCTAATGATGATGTTATTTTGATAATATTGATCACTAAGACACATTTTAAAATCAGAGAAGATTAAAATAGCTAGAAACAACTTTTTTTTTTCTTTCAAAAAACAATCACAAAATTCACATTTTCCATATCTAGTATCCAACTCAAATTAGTCAAAATAAAATTATATATTTTTTAATTTAAGAAACTAAAATGAAAATTAATCTAAATTTAAGAGAACAAAATCATAGTCAGCTTTTTAAAAATAATAAAATATACAGGTAGCTTATGTAGATCAAAAGTCAAGTTTCCGTCATATTATTTAATATATATATATATTCCATCCATTTTAAAACTCCGTTATTTTAACTTAATATATACCTATTAAAACATCACTTATTATATTTGCAATGGTATTTTCATTTCCGAAAATGATTTCATGAGGTTTTAATTTAATTTTTATGAATTCTAATATGTTACTTTGTTTTTACAATTGCTTTCAAATTTTACTTGCTTAAGTATTATTTTATTATATCATATTAGTAAAATTTGTCATGTCAGTAAAATTCAATTAAAGATAGAAAAGTCTTATAAAACTCGTGTATCAATCTTATAACTTAATGTATTAAGCCTGAAAGTGAAAATGCTCTAAATTAAAAGTAATCTCATTTAATACATTATTAATGTAACAGTTTTATAAAATATTGAATGCTTTAGAAGTATAAACAAGAGTATGACTTGAAAAGTATTGCAAATGTTATTTTGAATTTGTAAAATAACTATAGCTTCACTTAAGAAAAAGGAAAATGGAGTTTCATAATCATGCCATTCAGAGATCTTGTCATAAAACATATATTTTCTTTCGTTTTAAGAAATCCACTCATTGCTATGTAAGTTACTCCACATTAGTTCATATTGTTTAAGGTTTATTGAACTGATCAATTTAGTTTAGGAAATAATTTTTGTTTTTGAAGACTCTAGAAAACCATAATTGAATCAAACAAGCATTAATTGCACAATGAAGTACGTTTTAAAGACCAGTTAATGCAAGACGACAAGAATTAAGTGTTAATGGAAAATGTTTATTGCTTTTTGAAACTTTTTGACTCTTCCAACTTCAACCAAAATATGTATTAAATAACTTAGAATTTCTATAAGAGTCTTATATATTTATTTTCTTTTCTTTTAAGTGGGCTTTATTATTTTACATCATTTTAAAGTAATTTTTACAAGTTTTACTAATAATTTTATAAGACCTATATTTTTCATTTACGCTTTAACTTTTTACAATTTAAAAATCAATTTTAACTATTATAATTAATTATTAATTTAATATTAATATTGTTAATATTAAAAATACTTTTTAGGACAAGAGATATTATATAAGATCTTGTCCTTAATTTTTTTTTAACAACCAAAAATAAAATAAATAGAAAGGAGGACTTTATATGTGCTCTAACTCTGATACATCACAAGAGGTCTGTCTATATATCCAAAAAAGCCAAATAATTCAAAATCTCTTATTATACTATATCAACATGTTCTAATAAAAATTTCTTATAAGATGTATAAATTTAAGATTATTGTTAATAGATGTTTCATAAATCAGTCTTAAATTATGTTTGATATTTGTACAGTAAATGGAAAAGAAAAGACTTACGGATATACAATTAGGCAAAGTCCATAATTTTAAACCATTTTTCAGTTGGAAAATAAAAGTTAAAATATTGGTGAACATCCAATAGTGTATATAGGTGTTAACAAAGATCTTAAATTTAAAACATACAAATTTTATAAAAGATACTCATTTAAACATGTTGATATTCTGATATAGAATATATGATCAGGGTTTTAAAATTAAAATTTGAATCTTATAAAAGATCTTAAGTCTTATGAATAAGAAATAAATTTTCAATTTCATCAATCATGTATTCAAAATTGAAATACAAAATAAATTATAAAAGTAAGAATTAAATAGGGATTTAATAAAATTCAAACAAAAACTTATAAAGTTGTTTAAAAATGAACTAAAATGATGAAACACATTTAAATTAAAATAAAATCTTATATAGAATTTCTTAAAAAACAGTTTTACATTAAAATTATTATAATATCAATGGGCACTTAGAAACTTCTCCATCGACCTAATATTTATGTATATGGGTGAATTCGACTTAATTCGTTTTAAATTTCTCAAGAAGTGCAGTAATGGGTTTGATCTAATATAATATTGGGTTCACAATTTTCGTAAAACCGTATGAAAATAAAAAAGTTAAAAAATACCAACCAAATAAATAAAATCAATATATATAATCTTGATATAATGTCACTGTCACAAGAATATTATTTTATTACATTTCCTTAAAAATTATTTTTAAAGGTTATTACGAGGTGAATAAATGTAAAGTAAAACAATAAATAATACAAAATCTATAATATACTTCATAAAACTTTATGTCTAATAAATAATTTATAAAAAAATCATCTTGTTAGTTTATCCAATCCAAAGTTTATAGATTTTTTTTATATATATATTGTTGAACTCATGTTTAGATTCTTAAAAATATATTGACATCGTCACCTTTTATTTTAAATTCTAAGACATTAGATTTGTTGGTTATTTTTTTCAATTTTACTTAACTTGAAATTTAAACTTACACTAACACTTCAATATATTGATCAACTTTTGTAATTAATGTGAAAAAGTAAGAATTAAACTCAGACATTAATACATTAATGTTGATGAAATATTTAAGAGAGACTTGATCCCTGAGTTGAGTTGAATGGCATGAATGCATAAGGGAAGGTGAAGTCCAAGGTTATGGGGTAGTTTCTGAGAGTTATGATGATATGATCTCAAAGAAGCAAATGGCATCATTGCAGAATGAGAGGTAGCTAAGAGAGAAACAGTCCCAATTCATATTCCCCCATTTCAACCACATAGTGCTCAGACACTCTACACATCAAAATGGAAATGCTAAACCCTTCTATCCATTAATTCTTTTATGTAGTACAACCTTTTTTCGGACTCAAAACCCGGGCCTCACCCTCCACTTCAATCAATTCTCGAATCATTCTGCTTTCCATCATTTATTTTTCTCTTCATATTCTGCAAGACAAAAATATATTTTTTAATAACCATACCTTTGTTAAGATCAACTACTCTATTGTTATGATTTGTGCTAACTTAATATTTTAAAAAGTTGAGGTAGATAAAGTACTTATTTGTAACTACTTGTGGTGGCCGTTTCTCTTTTCCTTTAATAATTTTTGTACATGACGAATGTGAAGAACCAAAACCAAAGATGCTTATGCTTTAGCATGAAACATCCAAAATTCACCTTGCCAACTGTCAATGAACATGCAACTGAATAAAAATGTTGCAAAAGGACACCTGTTAACAGTGATTTAGAAAATCAACTTTAAAACTAACATTCAAGGACCTCAAAGTTAGACACAGGTATTTTTGGTTATATATAATTGAGAAAGGAAACTTCATATGTATAAGGAATGAGTAAAAAGAAAACAGTATATATTTTGTTCAAGGTTTATCTATGAAGTTAGATATTTTTATGTTTCAATAATTAGAAAAATGTATTTTAGATTACAGGTTTTTCATTGAAAACTAAAAATAGTTATGTGGTTGATTAATTATGCTTAAGTGTGTAGTTTGGTTTGGTGTGGCATTGGTGGACCATGTAGCCACATGCCATTGAATACATTATCCAACTGGGGTAAGTGAAAGGATGGTATTGCCCTATTGCCAAGACTTGCTCTGCTGTTTGGGGCCCTTCTCTTCTCATCAAGCTTAACCCATATCTGCCCCTTTCTCTACTGACAAGTGGCATCCTCATACCCAAAAAGATCAACTTACCTTTTAACCCTTTCCACCAATAACAAACATGTTAATGCATGTGAGTTTCATTTCATCATCCATCAAACCCACAATTTAAGACCCAAAGTAACACGCAATATACATGATCCAAACAAGCTGTGTCTCTTAACAATTTGGAAGTCTACAAATTTGTTATGCCTCCAATCCTATGTTTCTCCTTTCTTTCTTTTTCATGTAACAATATTGCACACACACTCAATGCTAACCAACCCCTTTTCTCTTTTCACATTTCCCCTTCTATATGTAGTAATCAGAGTTGCCTTTTCAACCCTTTAGTTCATCATGAATTAATACACTTTTAATGGTTGAACTTGTGGTCGTACCAGTCTTATTAATATTGCGTCTCTAATTACATTTCAATGCATGTGTTACACTTTGAGGACTTTTGTTGAGGTTGTTTGAGGAACATTACTTAATTGGCTTGTCTAGGAACTGTGACACCAGCAACCACAACAGAACCTTGTATATTAATTCTCACTTCTTTAGTCTTCTTGGTTCGATTTCAGTATTAATTTGTTGTAGCTAAGACTGCAATTGGGTGGAGGGCATGAGTCTTGTGGTTTGTGGAGAACTGCTGGTATAGGGTCTCCATCCAAGAGAATCTCTCTGTCATATTTAATGGCTAAGGCACATAAATGAAAACCAATAGTGTTATTTGTACTTTTCTCATATAAAACAATTCAGTGGTAGTTTTACCTTATGTTTTCTGCAAAGAATATACTCTCTTCCTTTTACAAAATTAATTAAATATTAACACTTAATATTACAAACATAAAGGTATGGTAATAAATTTAACTTTTAAAGACTGTAAAAAAGTCAGATAGACTAAATGTGTGTTAATGAGAACTAAAAATAGAAAAGGTCAGATAGAGTAAAAAAGAGTAAATGAAAAGCACAGTGAAAGTCATTTTAGTCAAAAAGAAATATCAAATATCATCAAACGAAGGAGTATCCTACACTAGGCTTTAAAGACGTGCATCCAATGCGATGCAACACCTCAAAACATACATAACACATCAAATCTGTTTCGATCACCCTCATGTCCATAGCGTGCATTTCTCATGTCTGCATCTGTTCCTATACTTCTTGCTTTTAGCAGACATTTGCTTTCCTTTTCATCCTTACCTTTATATTAATACTACTATAACCCTTTCTTGCCCTCAAAGCTTCTTCTTAAATACAAAGTTTTTCCATGCACTCAATATATAAACATAAATATATGTGTGTGTACAAGAACAATGAACAACATGTAATGCTACATCTCTTACTCCGAAACACAGATAACCTACAAAAAAACAATCCACAAAATAGGAGGTCCTTGATTGAACAGCTTAATTTAGTAGTTTCCTGTTCATGAAACCAAAGTAAAAAACAGTATAATATTAGTTATGAACAAAACCAAACAAACCAAGTATCCTTTTTAGCCCTACCTTTCTGCAACAAGTCAACGGAATACATGAGTATACATAGTAGCCTATAGCCACTCAAAAAGATAGCAAATTTTTCAGTGGCTGTCATCTAATCCTTCCCCATCACGTCGCTAATAGTATGCAAATCATAGGCTTTTCTCGACAGTACACACCATGTATTTATACTATGTGAAAAATAGGAGGAAAAACATAGCAAGATATTTCAGTGATTGTTCGTATAAACTTTTCCAGGAATTGGCATGGAAATTCAAGAGAAGATATATAAAAAAGCTTTGCGTTAGAATGAATATATTATATTATAATATTAATCAAAGTGATACCAGTTAGGCCATAAAAGGCATGGACCATGCAAAAGGTTATTATGCAGGAATGACTCGTGCAAACCATTGAGCTCTTTTTTTAATTAGTAATAAAAGGTACATGCTATACAAATTTATCCTCGGTATATATAGTTAAGTATGACTTTGTAGAGGATTATTTTGTTAAAGGATATTATTTATACAAATCATGGGGTCTACGTTCAAGCTTTTCTGTAATAGCTAGGCAAGGAAAAAACTTTACCTTTATAGACTGGATCGATAATTTCTTGTACCACTGCATTCTAACAGTTTTCATCTATAAAATGACTCTACAAAATGAAGAGTAATATATTTTTTTATGCGACAAATTCGACATCTTTAGTTTTCCTCGCAAACTGGACAGAACAACTGTGTACAATAGCCCGAAATCATATCAGCAAACCATAACTGCAAATATAAATTCTATAACATACAGTACAACTGCATGATGGTCGGATGAAGTTAAACATAACTTTGTTTTTCTCGTCTAAATGGTTATTATTTTCATGTAAACAGAAGCTCAAAGCAACGAATCATCATAGAGGTGATTTGTGAGACGGTTCGGTTGCTGGTTTTTCTGCGAGGATTTCCTTTTTATAATCTTAAAGCAAATAATTTTGGGGTACTTGACCTGCCATTTGTAGGTCATGTAATCGAAGAAAAAGGGTGCCGGGGTCCATTCATCTGAATCAAAAGCTGTTGTTTCCCATGTAGCTCTCTAAACCAAATATTGGGCCAGTGAAGACAAATTATAATATCAGAGAGTACAGAAACAAAAAGACTTGCCAGGTTCATTGAGAATATTGTAAGTGATTACACTCTTTGCAGAATTGTTTCCAACGGATTTATCCACGTTTCTCAAACTTCTGTTGCAATTTGATTGCAAATGTGAAGCAAACAAGTTCTTTCCACCTCGAAACTTGTCATGCCATTTGTTTTCAATTTTTGTATGGATAATATACTTCACGTATATGTGTTCGTCTACAATTATAGGCGCAAATAATTTCCCATAACTGCCTATTATATTCAAGAACATGTATTCCACTTAATGCAACTCATAAAACAGCACAATATACTACTCAAGACTGAAACATACTTTTGAAGACTGAAACTACTGGTTGTTATATATTTTAGTAACTGCCACACAATAATAAAGACAAATTATTTGACTTAACCAATATAGAACTACGTAAATTCTCAAAATTAATTATGCCTGTTCGAGTATAGAATCAAATTAAAAACAAATCCATTACTTACATCTAAGTTGAAACTACTATTAGCAATATCATTTTTCATGTTTTCCGGAATGTTGATTTGAGAATCGAAATACCAAATCAAGCACTTGGAGGATAGATATACTAACATTGTATGGATCCTAGATAAAGCATTATAGAAGGGTTCTTTATATATAAACAATTTTTTCTTTTAAAAAGTAGATTTTCATTAAAAAAAAAAGTTGTATATTTTATTGCATGTAGTAAATAATAAAGTTTTAACAAATTTTAAAAAGATGTTACCTCTTTTCTTTTACTAATTATTACGCCATCTTTTTATCTTTTTTAAAATTGTGGTTCCTTTTATCACCTAGAATAAAATACACAAATACGAAATAGTTCCTTGCATCATTTCATAAGCAAAACTATTAATAATAACATTATCATCATTATCTATTATATAAAAGAATAAAAGGTATTTTATTGCTTAATGTGAAAATATATATCTTTTGTGAATGTAAAAAGCATTCCGCTACGTTAAATTTTGAAAAGAGTGAAGAGTACTTCTAAAAACATGTAACATGTTAGAATTTATAATAGTCAATTAAATAATTAAATGACAGAAATTTTATAAAATATGCAAATAATATTTTTCTTAAAACATCAAAATAACACGCGGATTGCAGACCTTGCGCACTTGTAATATAACTAAAGGGTGCAATTGTTGACCCCATGCATGCACGAGTTATATATACATCAACACCAATAACTAATCATAAACAGCGTCTTAAGCTACAATCACGGTAATTTCCTTTGTGTTGATAACAAATTTTGGATTAAAGAATATTTTGGTGTAAAAGAAACTATTTTTCTTGCGACAGTCCAAGTTGTTTCCTCGGTCAAAGGACACACAGTTATCATGATCGAGTCCACAATACCCGTTGGATAACAAAACATTCCAGTGCAAAATCAGAATATGTCCCCAGTGCAATGCTTTCAAAACAATCGCACACAACGTAACGAAGGAATTGCATATTAGGAAGTAAAATATAAACATAATAACGAAATGAGAAATAAAGTAAAGCACCACCAAGTTGAACAAGATGCAGTGGCACCAAGTATTAGGACAAACTCCAGCATTAAAATTTTCTCTCAGCCACAAGTACATGAAATAATAACCGTTTTCTGCACTTGTACTACTTATTAGACTTACTTGCTATTCTCATGAGCCACAGCAGCAATCTGGGTGTTCGTTTGTCCTAGCAAGCTGCTTATGGAACGTGCTTTTACAACTCCAAGCTTCATCCTCTTCTTCGTGATTATCTCTGGCTTCTTTTCCTCCTCCTCCTCCTCCCCCAAGGCCTCACCAACACTCATATTTTGCTTCTCAAGAGAAGAAGAAGAAGAAGAAGAAGGGTGGTGTACGTGCACCTTCTTTGGTGCAGTTGACGCAATGGAACGGCTTCTAACACTTGTCATGCTTCTGAGTCTTCCCTTTCCCAAGTGATGCTCACACAGCGAGTAACCAACCAGCGTTTGTTGACAACACCTCCACCCTCTTCCATTCACACGACTGCACCTAGAACCTTCCATCAGTGCACTACCCCTTACCCTCTTCTTACTCACACTCGCATTCACGTTCACGTCATCCACTTTTCTTTCTTCATCTTCCTCTTCCGTGCTATCCTCGTTGCGAGAGGAACACTTCTTGTTCATCTTGGTCTTCATCTTCGCCTTCATCTTCTTGCTGTGTGTAGCAGCAATATTATTCTCCTCGAATGCGCCTCTCCTTTTCTTCAGCGGAATAGCTTTCTCTTCCTCGTACCATCTATCTGCAACGCATGAATAACAAACACCATCACGGTCAACACTAGCCAGCAAGACACAGCCACATGCATTTGATCTTGGCCATTTACCTTGAGTAGAAGAAGGGCTTAACGGTGACACCACCCCAGCTAGAGTTTCCAAAGCCAAGTTGCGTCCTTTCCTACAAACAAAGCAGACCCAGAAAGACCCACAACCATAGCATATGCACACATGTACGTGAATACATAAAATTTACGGAGTTGAAGTGAAAATAATAGTGCAATACTTCGAAAGAAGAAAACACAGTGTAGTTGGGGACCAGCATTTGGTGGTGGCTACTTGTGCACCTCTAGTGCAAACGGTAGATGTCCAATTTTGAGAAAATAACCAAGGACTTTGGTTAGATATGTGGGAGAGTATATATGGTGGCTACACAAACCTCTTAATTAAAACAACTTCAACAGTGTTTTCCACTGATGTATACATTTATTTTTTCATAAAGAATAATAATAATAATATTTTCTTTTTCCATGCTAGTTAAAAACTTAAAATCTAGATATGGGTCTCAGTTTTTTTCACCTTTTTTACTATGAGACTTCATGAAAGAACAAGAGAGGGGAAAAACGATTTCTCTTTTTTCGTTCTTACCTGGTATGATTACCCTTCTCTCCGGAGCCTTCTCCACTTTCTTCCCTTCCAACAACCTCCTCCTGCAAAACCAAAATATACATAGGATCTTGTTCTTGTCGCAAGCGTGCCCCTTTCTGGGTGTGCGAAAAAAATATTTATTAATTTAAAAAAAAAAAAAAGGAATAAATAACGAATTTGAGACCAACGGGTAACCACTTGCGAGAGATTGGACAAAAGTGCACTTGTAAAAGCCCACATCATGAAATTTCGAAAAAACAAAACGGAAATAGTGAAACAATTTTTTTTAAAGAAAAGGGGAAATAGAAATTAAACAATTAGTGTTTGTGTGTGTTTTTACTTACCAAAGGGTCTTGCTTGTTGTGCTGTCTGTGTGCCCCACTTTCACCGATGCCGGAGGGATCATCCCAGCCGTTGCTTGGCTTCCCGATCGAAGGGAGCGACTGATCAGACGGCTGGCAACGATCCAAGCTCCACGACGCAGCATGGCCATGGAGCACTGCAGAAGAAGAAGAAGAAGAATGTTTCGCTGCGGTGGAAGCAGCCTCGCTTAGTTGCACCACCACCGGCGACCGGCTGATCAGGTGTGGATCTGACAGAGGCAGCGGCGAGAGCGACGCCGGGAAAAGCACCGGCCTTTTCCGGATCCTCATCGGTGCAAAACAGAACAAAAGAAAAAAAAACACAGCCCACCACGAGATTCACTCACCAAAACCGATCTTGAAGTTTCAGATTTCAAACAAAAACAAGATAGAAAGAGAGACAAGAAAGGGTATCCATAAACCAATCCATTGCTACTGCATCTACATGCCCCTTCAAAGACCAAGAAAAAAAAATTATGCCTTTATCAACTCTTTCCCTCTCTCTTTCTATCTCTCAACCTTCACACACAAACGCATACCTACACTCTCTCTCTCTCTATCCATCTCTATCTATCTCCATATATATTGCTTCCATTAGTTATTATTCTCTCTCTAACTTTTATTTGTTGCACCACAGAAAGGGAGTTGTATGGGTGAGGGACGGCACGTGCGACGGAGTTTTTGGGAGGAGGGGGCACGTGTGAGAGTGGCACCGGGTGGGACGGTAGCCAGTAGAAGAGAGAGAAAGAGAAAGGGACAGAGTACGACGAGGAAATGAGAGTGGAAGAAAGCGTTACATTACAAAATTAAACCAATTTAAAAAAAAAAAGGAAAAAGAAGAAAATTTTGATAAGAGAAGAAGGGAGTGGGTGGTGGCGTTATCGTTTATACTTTTAAGATGAGAAACGGTGGGGCCCGCAACCCCGACCCTCCTTAACCGTAACATTAACCTTCTTCACCTTGTTCATGTAGCTTTTAGTACTCTTTCTCTTTTGTTCCCATCTTTCTTTATCTCTTCTTCCTTCTTCATATTCAAAGTTTATTGTCGAAGTTTTTATATGCCACAAAATTTTTGTTTGAAAAAATAAAAAAAATTGTGTAAAAACGATGAATATGTTCTGGTTTATTTGGCTTCAATATGCTGCTTAAAAGGTGCAAAGAATATGGACTTTACTTCTGATGCTAAGATCAGATTTATAACCTTTTTGTATCAGATCAGACTCCAAGCACTCCTTCAAACATACTCTAAGGACTAACAACACTTACAAAAATTCATACAGGATCTTCCGGGGTTTAGATTATTTTTGGAAAATTGTTCCTTTTTTTAATTCTATTACAAAGTTCATAAAAAAAACATAGATACCATCTTAATATCATTACATCAATTAAACATGAATCTTAGTATTATAACAGAGCAGAATCCCGATATATACTCTTATTTTCTCACTTCTTATTCACAACACTTGCTTCAATTCCTTAACCGCCGTTTCAACTTCTCACCAGAGTTGACGAATGCCAGCAAAATACACTTTTGATAAATTCTTTATTATTAATTAAAAGTTATGGAAAACTATAAAATACTAAGTGAAGTTCATCGCTTACACAGATGGGTTTTATCAAAATTTATACTTTTTTAACTAATTTTAATTGATAATAAAGAGTGTATCTAAAAAATTATATTTAAAACTTAGCAGTATTGATATTGATATCTATGAAAAATATTGATATTTAACTTAGGTGAAATGAGAGGTGTAGCAATTTAGATGATAAATGCACTTGTAATTATTAGTAGAAGATTAACGGTTGAAAGTTGAGATAAAATAAAATAATTTTAAATTTAATCTTTATTTTTTAAAATAATAATTAAGATTGCATTTTATATTTTAAAAGGTATTCTTCTGAACGTGAATCACGTCTTAAATTAGACATTAAATTAAGTTCAAAACCTTGAAAAGTCAACTGTGTTTTGATGACATAATTTGAGGATGATACATGTGTGTCAGGACTATGACTTTCATTTATTTTTCAACAGAATCAAACAAACTCTTGTAATCATATTGAAATGGTTTTCGCAAAAATAATAAAAGCTTTAGGTTTTAGTATAGTTAAAGTTTTATGTACGTAGCAAATTTATTCAATGATGAGTTCCTCTCTACGAAACTATTGTCTTAAGATAAAAATTTGTATTACTGTTATTATTGTTTCATCTTATAGCTTTGGCTACTTATACCTTCCAATAATGCTTAAAGAAAATAAGAAAATAAAATTATAACGATATTAAATAAAAAATATAACAAAGTGCATTTTGAATTAGGTATACCTTTCTATAAAGTAATTTTCGATAACACTAAAAGAAGTCACATGCAATATAGTAATTTATCTTTAGATGAAGTAAATGTCACATGACTTATTGACCAAACATAACATACAATATCTTCCAACATATCACATACAAGGTTGATGGACTATTTGCAACATTATAATGAATCAATATCTGTTTTGATAGAATGCATGTATAAAATGATATTCTTTTTATTCATAAAGAAGAAAGGAGAGAGGGGAGAAAAAAGGTAAATGATGAAGGAATAAATAATATAAGGTGAAAATTAGGATTTAAGGAACAATAAAAATGGAGATACAAAACAAAAGTTAAGAATAATAAAGGTGAATGACAAAAAAATAGATTACTTATTATTTTTACAAGAAGGATATTTTTATTAAAGAAAAATATGTTTAAAAAGACGGGTACTTATTAAATTTGGAGGTGCAACAAAAGCTCATATGTGGGGCCTTCTGTATTCTCATATTTTCCTTCTATACTTTATAAATATAAAAAAAATTCGGCTTTATCTTTCAAGTGTAAAGTTTTTTTTTTTTTTAGATTTTATAGTAAAAAAAAACTTTTTAGATTATCCAATCTAAAGGATAAAAAGTATTTTTTTAAATTATATAATTATGAAATTATTTTTTTACAAAAATATTTACAGATTTTATAATTTGAAAATATTTTAATTTTTGAATTACATAATTTATAAGCTTTTTATAAAAAATTAAATTACAATATCTAAAAAAAATTAGTTTCTTGATCGCATAATTTAAAAGTTATTTTTAATTTTCGAATTATATAACTTAAAAGTTATCTTTAATTTTTATATTATACAATCTCAAATCCGATTTTAATTTTAAATTACATAATTTATAAGTTATTTTTTATTTTTGTATGTCGTTTTTTCAAAGAAAAGTTAGATTGTAAAATCCTAATCACTTTCAACTTGGACAATTTAAAAATAATTATTGAGAATTAGAAGGACTTCCATTAAAATGTAATGTAATATATTGTCTTCTTCTAATAGAGAAAAAATATAAGATTAAAAAAGGACATGATCAAAGAGTAGCGGCAAAAGAAGAGGAAAAAAAATCGTTAATACAAAAAAATGGTAGAGACTAAAGATATTTTATCTTTTAAACACCCACGTGGAGGTGCAGGAAATATCATAGGGGTACAAAAAGAAATACTTTATTGTGACATAATGAGAAGTCCAAATGGACTTAAAGGACTTGAAGGCCGAGCTCATTTTGGGCCCAAGCATTAGAAATGTAAAACCTATATTTCAATTCAAATTATAAAAAAAAAAAACACTAAGTAAAAATTGCAGTTTTTATATCAATTAAAAAGGTTTATCCCAAAAAGCATAAATAAGAAAATCAATAGGATTTTAACCCTTTTTCATTACATTGAATAGACGTAAAATATTTTCCATTCCAAACCTACCTTGTTTCGTTTTATTTTCTCCTTATTTTCTCAAAATCAATTAAGTCTGACCACAGGGAGGGGACAGAGTAGGCTCACGATCCTATGAAAACTCGTGTCTGTTCTATGTCAATACAAATACAAGTATTAATTTTTATGCACATAGATTGTGAATATTCATAAATATGTATAATAAACTGTTAAATACAATATAATAAAATTAATAAACATAACTAATGAAATGATTTTACTAATAAAGAGTTCATTACGTTAAATTTTTATTCGAATATCTTAAGTAGGAGAGATGCGTTCCATACGTTATCTTATCAATCTTTTAAATTGGAACGAAATCATGGTCAATATATAATAATTTCTTCGAAAATTCAAATTAACTTTTAATTTTTTATCGAAAATTATGTCAACATATTTAACAATTTCTTTTCACATTCAACTAAAAACAAAATTTTTCACTTGAATTAAAAATTACAATAAATTAGTTTTTTCTTAAATTCATCATCTCAGCTTAACTTTCTAAGTACTCTATTTTCTAACTGAAATCTAAATACCTATTAAGTGGTGTAAATTATGTTTATTTCATGTTTTATTTAATTCTTTTTATGAGAAAACGATAAAGTCCAAAGAGAAAAATAAAATTACACAACACTAACTAACACTGTGAATGTAAGAGAAGTAATATATAGTTTGTTAATTTTGGTGTCTAAAGGATATAGTGATACGAATGAGTTATCTTAAATCTACAACAATATATACGAGATTTCTCATTTCAGTAGTATATATTTTAATTATATTTTAAATTGTAAAAAAAAAAACTACTTGTATCTTAAAAGTAATTACACAATATTACAAATCATCCACTACTATTTTTAATGTGATTACTATTATTTTTAAAAATATATATATAAATATATAGCATTCACTATTTCAAAGTAAATTAATACTATACAAATATATAATTAGTTTTACTTATCTAAATATATAAAAGAAGTAATTATAATATCTAAAAAATCATACAATTAGCTTTTCTTGTCCAAATCTACAAAATAAGTAATTATAATATCTAAAAACACATACAATTATATTTTTCTTACTTTTATAGAATAGAAATACTTAAAGGAGTTTCAAAAACTTAACTATGTTCAAGAATCTGATCAGACACTTGTTCTACTCAATACTAGAAATTTAGAAGTGACTCAGTGATAAGGAAGAAAGACAAAATTTTAGAGAAAAAACAAAGAAAATGGAAAAAACAACTTTTAAGAGAAAGAAGGTTGGTAATTTTTATAAAAATAAAATAAATATCTTCTAAGAAAGAAAGAGTTGGTGATTGTTATTATAAAAATAAGAACTGAATAATTGATTTTCTATTTTTTAACATTTTTTATTAAAAAAATATTCAAATGTTATTTTATTTATCTCTAAAGCTAAATTATAAATTAGTCTTTATTCTGAAGCTATTTTCTAGAGTATTACACTTTATTTAACAAGAATTAATAGATTAAAAGATGTTACAAAGGATAATTATCTTCATAATATTTTATTTTTGATTAAGTTTTTTTTTCTTTTATGTCTCTAATTTTTTCCATTTTTTTATGCATGTGTAGTATAGGTGGTTGCATATAAGATCTCAATTGAATTAATTTATTTGTGAATAAGTTTGTTGGAAACAGGTTAAATTAGTTTTGGAACAATTCCTCATAATGCATGGATTATGGTAAGAAAAGTTAATTAAACCTTTTGGTTAAAAAAAATAAATTTATAATTGTGAAAATAAAATTATGATAAGGTAAATTTCTAGTATAAATACTTGTGTTTTATTGTTTGAGTTGTCATTTGTAATTTGACTGCTCAATGAATTTGATTATTATACTTTAATGAATTATATTGTTTTACATAATTTTTTATGTGAGGCTACATGCGAAGTAATTGAGAAATGAATAGGATTTAAGTAAATAATTGGATTGAATTATATGTGCATAAAAAAATTTAATCATTGGATTGAATTATAAGTAAATCATTGGATTGAATTATTTTAAAATCAAAATTTTAATTTTATTAATTTTGTTTGAATTTTGTTAATAGTTGAGATAATTATATATATATATATATATATATATATATATATATATATATTTATTTTTATTATTTTTTATATATATTTATTAAAGAAAAATTAATATTAATATTTAATTAACCTTGAAATGATTTATATATTTTACTCATTGTTTTCTTATTGTAAACTTAAAATTTTTAATAATTTCTTTAAAATTAATTATTTATTAATATTATTTTTTTAACAAATATATGTGATAATTACTAAAGATTAAATATGTGTATAATTATTTCAACTATTAACAAAATTCAAAATAAAATTAATAAAATTGAAATTTTTATACAAAATATGTTAATACTTTTTTTTCCTGAACCTCTATTTATCCAATTTTATAATATTAATAAAATATCCTTTATGATTAAAAATAACTAGTTGAAAGAATATGCCAACATGCAGTTACAACTCCATGTCTCCGTCTACTTTGGTACATTCTTTGTCTGCCACACTTCTTTTTTATTTATTTTTTTGTTTATGTCTCAACTTCACTAGCTACTTGCATCCAAATTGATCAAATGTGAGAACAGTGAATGAACACGCAATCTTCCCACCAAAAATTAGTCAGAATTATCACATGATTGTCATCCAAGTTTTAATGGCACATATAAAGTTGCATTAATTATCTGGAGTAGTTGTATTTTTTAACACCAATATATCAACACCAAATTCTTTAAAAAAATACATTAATACCTACTATTATAGGCATTTATTTGATGAGTTTAATGGCCATATGCCTACCAGTACAACTTTTTTATACTATAAATTAAACAATTATCATTCATATGATTTTTAGCCTACTGATTATAAAACTAAAAAGAAATTAATTTACACACTAATTTATAAAATTCAAAAATAATAGTTTACTATTAGATTATAATGTATAATTGTTGTATATTATTAATAAATATTTTTCCTATTTGATACTATTTTTTTCTTCTCATTATATCATGTACTATATTTTTATCTACTATTTCTATGTTTCAAATTTTTATCTCTTAGAGTAGATAAGAGTTGAAATGTTATTTAAAAAATCAAGCATGAATGGTAAACTTCACAATGAATAAAATCAAGAAAGTTAAGTGATAATATATAAAAATTTACAAACGCTCAATCTTAAAAGTTTTTTATTACAATACTGTCAGATTTTTTTATATGGAGAGATAGTATATAAAAAAAACCTCATTTTGTGTTATGGAAGGTATTTTAGATTTAGAAGAAATGATTCTGGTAGTGTATTCTTATTTTATATAAGGGTTAAGACACTCTTTGTATGTTATATTAATTAATTCTTTTGAAAAAAAAAAATCATTCTCTTTTGGTTGCTAGCACCTGTGGAAGTTATCACCTTTAATACAATGTTGCAGTAAAAGAGCATAAATGAGCATGGATTCTCCTTTGAAAAGATTCTCAAAATAAGTCCAAAACTTGGCAGAAAGGAATCATCATAATTAGATCATATTATTTGATGTCAGAAGGCTTTATATATCTGTTTTGTCTTTAGGCTTGTTTTGAAACCAAGACTAAACTGTTACAGTCAAGTTATGCATGTTATTTTTTATGCTTTTATGGTGTTGACAGGGAGAAAGACATGGAATGGTTGGTACTTTTGTTATTCCATTTATATATATTTTATAATTTTTGTATATGAATTAAAGCACTTCAGATGTTTCCTTCATTTATATATATTTTTTATTGTTGATAAAAGACCATTCTTTTTGCCAACTTATCTTAAATTTAAGATCAACCACATTTTCTGTCTAAAAATTCAGATGAGATTTCATCAATTCAAAGAACATCCAATATCCATCCTGAATCAAATGAAGATTACTCTTGGTATTCGTACTTGTGTTTAATGATATTTATTTATTCAAACAAATAAAATCTATATATTACTTTCACTATTTAATGAGATTTTAATACTATTTAAATGAGATTTGAGTAGGCCTTCTCTTCTAATGACTAATAAAATATAAGTATAATTTTGTTAGTAAAATTAATCATAAAAATAAAATTAATAAAACAAAAAAAAATGTTAATTGAAAGCATAACGTGTAGCTCAATTAAAAAAAAAAGAACATCTTTCAAATTTTAGTAGTAAAATATAATAGGACAATATATGTACATATGTATGGATTAATTGGTGGGTGGAGGGAAAAGTTTGCCCACAAAAATTTACTAGAAATTATTCATTTTCGAACTCAACTTCATTTAATTTATTGGTAGAAACACTATTAATGGTAAATAATTTTTATGAGTACACAAAATTTGAGTCTAATTATCATTCCATATTTATACAAGTAAGATAATCAAATGTTACTTGTAGAAATTTGTATTGAGAATTAAAAATTAAAATTACTCTTTTCTTACAGAAAAGTTTAAATTACTTAAAAAGTCATATATAAGGCATATATAATGCTATTATTATGACATGTTTATTCATATAAAATGAAATAATTAAGATTTATTTAGTTTTCTCTCAAATAATAAATATCCCAAGCACAAAGTTTTCATTTTGTGTGTGTATACGTGATAGCAATTTCTTATAGAAAAAAACACATCATGTTCGGAGGCATTACCTGAAAGCAAAACTATTTATTGCCTCTTTCTGTCGTTAGTTTATAATAAAAAAATTTACTTACTCCTTTCTTTATTTATAATCCTCAAATTAGTAATTACATTATGGTGTATGAGTATAATGACTAGCTACTAACACATCATTAGACAATCTATTTAGCAGGATAAAGGAGTATATTTCTTGAAGACAATAATAATAACGCTCAATATTTATAATTATCAACTAAATTAAATATTTCTTAATCCTAAATAATTTGACCTGGGATCCTATAAGATAAGAAGAGAATATCTTTTTTTACTATTTCAGCTAGATACTAAACAATATTTATCTTACTAACTAAAATAATAATGTTTAACTATATATTAAACCATAAAGCACACTACTAATATTTAACTATGTTGATAAGATCGAAGCTTTTATATATGATTTTAAGTACAAACTTTATAGATGCAAAAGTAATTTAAAAATAAACTTTACTGAAGTGGTCAACCAAATTTAAAAAAATATATATATATAATAGGTAAAGATGATAAAAAGATGATTATAAAATGACAGTTGCTTAATTTTATTTTTAGAAAGATAGGAAGATAAAGAATACAATTGTTCTGATGGATATATTTCTAATCTTATTTTTTATAAAAACCTTGAAGTACTATTCTTTGAAATCAATCATTTGATCAAATCATAGATAAAGTTAAAAGTATTATCAATTTTAATATAAATTCTCAATTTTTTTTAAATTAAGTAATTCAGATTGGAGAGACTTATTCTTGAAAATATTAAGTAACAAGTCATGTTTTCTAGTTTCAATATCTTTTGATTGAGTTTCTAAAGTTTTGACTTACCTTAAAATTTACTCAGTCTCTTCTATATTTTTCTTATGTCTAAATAATAGTTATTTTCTAATCTCTCTCTTATTTTTTAATGTTGTAGTAGGAATGCTTGAAAACAAATAAGGCACAAATAGATCCATAATATGTGTAGACTTAACACTAGCTTCCTTAATTGAATATGCTTTTGTGGTCATAGGTTCAAATAACTTACTAAATTGGATCTGTTTTTATGGTCATAGATTTGAATTCATCATCATTTCATCCTATATTAGTAAACATTAAATTCAGTGTTCGATGGTACATATCCTTTTCCAGAATAACCACACCCACTTATTTGACGAGTATTGAAAATTTCATCTTTCATCACATGAGCCATAAATTGTGTTTTATTCTTTGCAGCTTCCATCTCTACCATATGAGTTTATAATGTTTTGAATTTTTTTTTTTCTACATCCTCAACTTTTCCTTCACCCTTAAAAGAAAGATCCTTTATCTTTAAATTGAGTTTGAAAATCTGATTCTTTGTCATCTCCATGTGTGTAATTACTCAATATTTTTGTCCTTCAAGTGCAATATTTGATTTTTCATGAAAATCAAATATCCTTTCTTCAATAATCATCTCATACTAAGAATATTATTTTTCAAGTCAGGTTACATAATAAACATCGTATATGGTACTTTCTTTTCCATCATTTTGGAAAAAAAAAAACATATTTTCCTCTTTCTTTGATTGGAACCTTCGTGTTAATCTCCAAAAGACATATGTATCCCTTCATCTTCAGTTTCATCTTCCTTGGCTAAATTTACATTTTCTTCGACTAAATCTGCATTTTCTTTCACTTTTTTTCTTGATGTAGCAATCGTTTGTGTAATGTTCATATTTTTCATAGTTGTAACATTCAACATTTAGATGACCAGAACAATCACATCTTCTTCCACGATCATGGTCTCATCCACACCAGTTTTGTTGGTTTGTTTGTCCTCCCTCTTCATTCTTCTTTCTACTACCACAATACATACATATCCTCGCCCTCTTCCTAGGTTGTGTTGCGCATGCATCACTTTGTTCTCCTTGATGGTCATTTTTGTTTGTAAGGCTTTCCATTGTTCATGTGCTTCAAGAAAACCCTGAAGATCATCGATGGTTATTTTTTCCAAATTTCTTGACTCCTCAATTTCGCATATAACATTTCAAAGTCATCAGTTGATGATCGAAGAATTTTCTCTATAATCATTTCATCTGTGAGGGTTTCTCCATTGAGTTTGAGTTGATTGACTATTGTTTGTACACGAGTAATGTAATTAGATACATCTTCTGAATCCTTCATTTTCATGGCCTTCAACTCACCTTTTATAGTGTAACTCACCTTTTATAGTGTGAAGACGCATATGTTTAACTCGGTTTACACCCTTGAATACTTTTTCCTTGAACACTTTTTTTAGGATAACCCACGATTCCTTCAAAGTTGATAATTTTTCTAGTTATTTAAAACTTCCAGAGGCTCCAATTGTCATAATTTGTTATTTTTGTATAAGGCAATAAGGTAGATTATTGGTCACACTTGTCATAACTCTTATACTAATTTCATAACAGAGAACAAATGATATTTTAATTTCTTCATGAAGATAAAAAAAAGATAAAAAGTATAATAGACCTTTGTTCTAATAATATATCTCTTCTATTATTTTTTATAAAATATAAATTACAATATATAATCTCACAATAAACTCTTCAAATTTATTTCTCTAGTCATAATAATGCTATAATTAACATTATAATTAATATTAAAAACACTAAATTAATTATAGTAATTATTGACCATTCAAATTTCTGCTAAACTAAACAAAAAAACTCACACCACTCCTAAACAAAATGATTGTTTTCTAGCTGAATGCTTAACAGTTACTTTAGTATTCCAAAATCTTGAAAGATTGAAACTTGAATATTTTACCATAGAGTAATTTTAATCTATTGGCCTCTATTCTATTACCCTTAATTGAGGTTTGAGATCAAAATTGTTGTTTTAGTTTTAAAAGTATAAGAGTAAAATCATAGTATAGGGTTTAGCGTAGACAATTACCAATAATAAAAAAACATGTGACAATGTTAAAGTTGACATGCCTAAATTCCATAAGTGGTTAACTATTGGAGATAGTTAGTATCATGCTTCAAGGAAGAAATACTGTAGGTTAAGGAGTGTGGGGATTTATGTCAATAACTATATCAAATTGAGGTAACGGATAACAACTCTTTTTGCTGGTCAGAAAATTCAATGGCGTAATTTGTGAGTATTTCATTTGAATAAATATATTAATTGATATAAGAGAGAATTTAGTGTTACAGTACATCTAACAAGTACAATAGCAATTGTAGTTTTAGTTCCTCAATGTTGACAATATTGATGGACTAGATATTAAATGATCATGCAAACATAATATGCATTTTCACTCCATGTCAAATGTTTCTTTTGAACAAATAACAAAAGTTTACATTTAATGGATCTATTATGAGAAAATTTGGGTGCGCAATGGATTATTAAGGATTTCTAAATTTTGCTTTTGTAAAATATGATGTATCAGAAGTTATTGGTAGCAAATTTATATATTCCATCAGATGTCTTGATTATTTTTTTTTAATCTTTCTCAAAACTTAGGAAGTATAGAGCTACTTGAAAGTCTTTGTAGATATTATCTGTCATGTACGCTTGAAAGTCCTACATATAATCAAAGATACTTGAAAGTCTTACAATCAAAGATAGCAAAACAACATAATTCAGACATATGTACGCTTGTTATGTGAATCAATTTTGTTATTAGAAATAGGGTAGGGGGAGTTTTAGCAGCTAGTCTAATGTCAAAGTAACAATAGGTATGAGAATGTATCTATGGAAGGTTTATTGGCTATGTGGATTTCCTATTATTTTTAGGTTCTACATGTGTATATAGACTCCTTTGTTATATATCGGTTGGAACATGTTGATAAATAAAAAGAAAAAACATATATGAGTCCTAAAAGAAGAACATAATAAGATATTTATATTAATTATATTTTGATGTTACCTGTTTTGTTTAGATTATATTTTCAAAATTTTAGATTATATATATATATATATATATATATATATATATATATATATATATATTATTTTTTTTATTTGTAAAAGTCATTTTTTTGGATATTTTGTAATTAGTTATTATATGTTTAATTTTTATGAAAGTTTTTGTTTAGTATATCTATGATATACATTTGGTATATTAGTGTTTTGAGTGTTATATATTCTAGATAGTTTTCTTCTCAGAAGTTGTATAAACATAAATATTTTAAATTAGTAACATATACAAAATCTTACGTTTTTGTTTCCATTTCTATTGTCCCTGTCATCTTACATCCCGAATATTACTTACCATCCATGATGGTCATCTTTCCATAATTTGCAATTTCAGAAGCATCTATAAGTGGAAAAACTAAATCAACGATGGGATCATAAATCACACGCTTCTCATTGATTGCAGATATACACATTATTTGTGACTAGATGTTGCACCTTAATGTTTTGTTTTCCCATTGTTGACTTAGACGTAGTACCTACAAAGAATGACTCAAAAATAATCTATGAAACGTTTAGCTCGTTAATAATTTTCCTACCATAAGAAGCAGGGCCCTTAAATATTCTATCCTCTTCATTTTCAAATGTTAAGATACCCAGCCAAGAATCTTATTGTAATAGTTCAACACATAAATATAGAAAGAGGAAAAATAAAACTAAAATAGACCAAAACATGAAAAGCATTGACAATGTTTACTCTCCAACTTCATTTCTAGCTAAATATACTTCATTGTTGTTCATATGATTTGTTTTGATAGACGTTTAGTAGAGATATCATGTGTTGAGTTGTGACAACCTGAATTTTGTAAACTTTTCTGATTTTCCATTCAATCACTTCATGCAAGTTTTATGACATTTTACCGATAAATTCTAAGGCATGCACCTAAGATGGAATTTATATATGGTGCCAAATATCGACTCAAGTAACGAAAGGTAGTTAAGTATAATCATTATGGTTTGAATTTTCCTTTCAACGTCCGTTGTGTGCACCTAATGATTATTACAAATCCTATAGTTTAGGCTTTTTAGCTAGCTTATGCTTGCAAGTAATGTAACAGCGAAACCTTTATCTCCAAGCAAATTACACATTATTCAAAGATGTACTTTCTTATATATATATGCTACCTAGATTCCATGCATTATTCTCTAAAACCAAAACGAAAGAATATACAAAAGAAGTCCAAATATGTTTTCTTTCACTCATTCCCTTCTCACCACCATTTTCTTACTGCTCACAGTCTTTCTTCTTCCATCAAATGCTCAACTGAGTTCAACCTTCTACTCCAGCACTTGCCCTAACGCGTCTTCCATTGTGCGCAGTGTTATTCAGCAGGCTCTGCAATCTGATACTCGTATTGCTGCCAGCCTAACTCGTCTTCATTTTCATGACTGCTTTGTTAATGTACACATTTCAAGAAGCACAATTCATTTTTACTTTTTCTCATGCACTGTCAGATATCAGATAGATATTGTTTTTGAGTTTCAGGGATGTGATGGATCCGTTTTGTTAGACCAAGGTGGGAACATAACACTGAGCGAGAAAAATGCAGTCCCCAACAATAATTCAGCTCGTGGCTTTAATGTAGTCGACAACATAAAGACAGCTCTTGAAAATTCATGCCCTGGTGTAGTATCTTGTGCTGATATTCTTGCCCTTGCTGCTGAAGCTTCTGTGTCTTTGGTAATTTATTGTTATTTATTAGTTGATATAATATAATCCTCCTTACCTTATCAAATTTCTTGTAATAAATGCATGCTTTTGTTACAGCAACAACAACAAAATAATTTTCCCACAAGTTTAACTACATGAATCATAGTTCCACCACACAATTAAAAAACCAAAACTGCATATATTACTATGGTATATATTTGCAGGGAGGAGGACCTTCATGGACCGTACTACTAGGCAGAAGGGACGGTTTGATTGCAAACCAATCTGGTGCTAACACTTCCATCCCTGCTCCAACTGAAAGCTTGGCCAATGTCACAGCAAAATTTGCTGCCGTTGGCCTAAACATAACTGATCTCGTTGCATTAGCTGGTAATCGTACCCGAATTCCAACACTTACTGCATTTAACAACAACTTATATCATAAAAGAAGTACTCATTTTCAAGAATGGTTTGTTTTAACTGTTCGAAACAAAGAAAGTGTTTGTAAAAAACCAGTACAAATACTTAAATTTTTCAGGCTACGCCATGCTTATTAACTAGTGTTTGATTTCAAAGGTGCACATACGTTTGGTCGTGCACAGTGCAGATTTTTCAACCAGAGGCTGTTCAACTTCAGTGGCACGGGTAGCCCTGATCCCACATTGAACTCAAGCTATTTAGCTACCCTGCAGCAAAGTTGTCCACAAAATGGAAGCGGAAACACTCTGAACAACCTTGACCCTTCTTCCCCAGACACCTTCGACAACAACTACTTCCAGAATCTTCTCAACAATCGGGGTCTTCTTCAAACGGACCAAGAACTTTTTTCTACTAATGGCGCCGCCACAATCTCCATCGTCAACAACTTCGCCAGCAACCAAACCGCGTTCTTCCAAGCCTTTGCTCAGTCCATGATCAACATGGGTAATATTAGCCCCTTAACTGGAAGCCAGGGAGAAATCAGATCCGATTGTAAGAAAGTCAATGGAAGCTAAAAAAGAAAGAATCTCATGACTTGTTCTTCACACTTTACTTACCATCAACACACACTCACATATATATCTACACACACACTTACTTAAAACTATATATAAATATAGGTTTGTGTTCTTTGTGTGATCATGTCAAGATATGGTAGAACTTCGACATCAGTATCTGCGTGTTGGGCTATTGGTTTGTTTCCTTACGTAAAGTGGTCTTATAATAAGTTTTTCTAATAAATTTGCATTTGTCGTAACATGTAAGACTCTAGTTTTAGTTGATATTTGATTCAGCTGTTATTTTAATTACTTTTTAATGGTCGCAAGTCAACTTTACATAGCTAGATGCTACCTATTTCGAAATCACAGCTCGTAGTATATATTCCGTAGTTGAAAGAAGAGAAATGTGGAATGACCTAAATGGTTAATGAGGTTGGAATGAAGATTATGACAGAAAGCTAGTGACCATTAATTGAGGAGTGTAGAAAAAAATCTGAAAATTTTTCAAACTGGTGTAATTTTTTTTTTAAATTCCTGAAATGATGTATTTTTTTTATTTATTTTCGGATATGGGTAAGTCGTGTATAAAAGACACCATATTATTGTAAAAATAAATCATGACCCTATTCCACAATTTAATATAAAAATAAATGAAATTGTGAAAAAAAGACACGATTTAAATTTACTAGATGGAATTATGTATCTAATATTTCAATTAATGAGTTAATTAATATAGTGAGAATAATGTACCATTTTAGTATGGTTAATATTCTCCACCCATTCTTCTTCGGATTTATTTGGCACCTTTGATGTATTACTAATGGGCAACTAAAATAAATACACAGTTACAAAAGTGGATTTATTTATTGATAAAAATGATTGAAATTAAATTGAAACAAATGTGAAGTTAATTTGAAATTAAATAATAATGCTTGAGGGGATTATTGTTTAAATTAAAATAAAAAAATGATATTAGTATGAGATTTATATATTGAACTAAATTAAAAGTAAGTTTGATTTTGAAAAGAAAAATTAAATTAAATTAACATCTAGTAATAAAATATATTTAGTTTAAGTTTAATATTTGAATTTAGTTACTAATATAAAAATAATTTAAAATAAAATTAAGATTTAGTAATAAATTTAGAATGAAAAATTTGAAAATATTATATAATTTTTTAAATAAATTTATTGTTAGTTTTTAAATTATATTTATTACTAACTAAATCTATTTCATATATTAATAACTAAATTTATAACATGTAACTTTTCTTCTCAGTAACCACTATTCTATTTAAATTAAATTAAATTTTTTGTATTTATTTTAGCTACACATTAGCAATAGATCACACCTGTCAAACAGAACAGAAGAGGAATGGGTGGAGAATATTAACCCTACTCAAATCATACAATATTCTCACTATATTAATTAACTCATTAATTGAATTGAAATATTAAATGCATAATTTCATCTAGTAAACTAAGATCGTGTCCTCTTTTTACTATTTCGTTTAATTTTATATTAAATCGTGGAATAAGGCCATCATTTCTTTACAATGATATCTGTCTTTTATACACGATTTACCCATATCTGAAAATAAATAAAAAAATACATCATTTCAGGAATTTCAAAGAAAGATTACACCAGTTTGAAAAATTTGCCAAAAAAATCAAACAATAATAACGGTATATTAGTTTTATACCTGATATAACTCACATTACCGTCATATATTATAAATAAGATTTCTAGATGTTACAATATAAGGGAGATTTAGATTTATATATTAATAAATGCTTTTATGTCTGATTTAACTTGATGAAGATTGTAAGATTACATCTTACATCCCATATATATTGTAATTAGATTTTATATTCACAGAAATTTATGAATCACTTGTTAACTTTATTAAAAAAAAAGTTTCATGCAAAATTTGTTGTGGATTTACCTATTATATGATTTTTTTTTTCTTTGTTGATTTAAATTTCCAAAAAATTTCACATAAAATTTTTATATTTGTTGTGAATTTTTTTACAAATTTAAATTAGCACGGAAATGTTAAATATTTTAAAAAATTGGCAGGAAATGTTGCGTATATTCTTTTTTTTTTTGGAAATTTATTTACTATTAATTATTTTTAAAATTACAAAAAGATCCTTATACATTTATCATAAGTTTTTGAAATAGTTTTCAAAGTTTTATAAGAAACTCTGCAAATATTAATGGTGTGTACATATTAAAGGAAAATGAAAGTCAGGTCTTCAATTAGTTATCATGGAATTGAATAACATTAAATCTAAACCAAAAATTAAAGAGAATTGGATTACAAAGTCATGAATGGAGTTTCCAGTGTACGGATTTCCTAGTCTTCCCTTTTTTACGTTTAGTATCCCTCTCTTTTTGTATTGGTGAGCTAGAACTCAGGCTTCCTGGTAAACAATATTTTCATCCTATTTGGCTACAGAACTGATTGAAAAAAGCTTAGCTCTTGCTTGACTAAACTTGATGTTTATGATATATTACTTTTTGGTTTATGCTTTTTATTGAACAAGAGAAGATTGACTGATTGGTTTGGCTAACTTTTATTCTTCCATTTTTTTTTATTCTCCTACCTTTTCTTCATAGTTAAATCTTACCGAAAGTTTTAAAATGTTAGATATATCAATAAAAAAACATAATTAACCTTTCTTTTTCTATAATTGTAAGAAAAATTAAAGAGAAAACTGAAAATCATTAAAATGTTTAAAAGGAATGAAATAAATAATATTATGCTTAATGAAGGAAGCATAAATAACAATTATCATCCTTCAACCCTTGCAAATATTTGCATTGTTAGGAAATTTGAGTTCATATATATTACTTGCCTAGTATGGGCGAAGTTGGCTTTAGATTCATGGTTGATTTCAATGCTGCTGTCCTTATTATTTAGTTACTGCTATTAGTCGTTTCAATCTTAAATCCAAGACGAAAAATGTGATGTCTAATAGTTACATAAATGGCAAAACGTGGTGGCTTTGAAGTCTTTCTTCTGTAGTTAACTTCAAATGATATTGGCTGGACAAAAACACATGTAGAGTAATAGTATAGGTCAATAATGTATTGAGTACCTTTAAATCATGAAATGATTTATGGGAATCGTTGTTTTATCCCCTACAATTCATTTGAGAACATGACACATGTCAAATGACAAAAGCTCATGAGTTCCTTTGCAACCTTATTTGGATGGTCACTTGCATGAAAAGGGTTAAAAAATTTCATTCTCCTCATTTCTCTTTGTTGACCGAAATTCTTATCTCTCTTCCACCTCTTCGTAAAAATCTCCTCCCTCCCTCTACCAAAGCCATCAACTTGGAGCTTAAGCCTTCATCTTTAGATACAAAGACTCAACCTTTTCTACTTTCCTTTGTATTATCAATCAAGGTATGGAAAGTTTCTTTTCATCTCCTAGACCCTCTCCCTCTCGCAAACCCCCTTTCCCACCCCATCGTTTTTGTGATAGGTTTTTATTTAACTTTCATTTGATGCAATGTTCATGACAAAAATAATTTGAGATGTTGGTCTTACTCCCTCCTTTAGAACATTGGAAAGTTCATTTTTTAAGGGGTTATATTACCTTCTTTTAGTTTCTACTTTTGTCTTTGTTTTCTTTCTATATCACCGCATTTAAAAACAGATCTTATTGGATAGGGTGTGACCTTGAATGAAAGTTGAAAGAGTTCCTACAAACAATCAAGATCTGAAACTCATATTGGAAGAATCGTAGACTAAACAATACTAAGAAATGTTAAGAACTAACAAAACTGATTATTAGCTGAAAATTTATCTAACTTCACTAATTTAGGGTTCAAGCTCATGTTTTTCATTGAAACTTTCGTTGTTGTGTTGTAAGTAGATAACAACTCAAATCAATTAAAAATAAATTTTCTCCAATTAGTTATATATTTTGAAGTTTTGAGTTGTTAATGATTTTATTTTTCAAATTTTATTCCATTTAGGTTTTCAAACTTGTAAAAATGTTTACAGAGAAATTTTAATTTGTCTAAATTTTAAGGAAAAGTTATGCCTACAATATAACTTTTGTATGAAAAAAATAGTTAAGGTTAAGAATTTTTTTAACAGCCAACAATAAATAAAATAAAATAAATGAACCACTTCAGGGATAGCCCAACCCTTATACAATCCAAACATATATAGTGAAAACATACCTGCTTTAAGAACCCAACTCAGATACAACACAAATAATCCACATACAGAACCAAAACCATCCTAATCAGAGAGAGAAATATAACATATAACCAACAAAAACAACAAATATGCAAATACTCATATCCTGAACATTACAAGCTCCAGAGTCCCAGCAACAGTCTATAAAACTAACAACACTTTGATAGCGTACACAACAGTGGACAACCTCCAAAGACCTAATGCCTCGGTCTCCATGTTTCCATCTTCTTGTAGGTCTCTTCCAACTCTATATCGCAAGTCCTTTAGCTAGGATCAGGAATCCCTATTCCATAGATTCCAAACATTTTACTGGGACTAAACACCAATCTGAACATTGATCTTGACATTCTATGCTTAAGTCATAACCAACTCTTTAATTGAGCTAGATAAAAGACTTTCACCTCATCTACTATCCCTCCTCTGAATTTCACTTCTAAGGTTAAGAATAAATTGAAATCATGTTAAAACTATCTTTATATAATCTTTCAAGTTTTTTTTGTTGCCTAATTTGAAAGTTGCAATTATGAAGCAAGTTCTAATTTAATTTTAATAACCATTAGTAATTAAATAGGATTATTATTTTTACACTAAATTTTAAAATCCATTAGTAATTAAATAGGATTATTATTTTTACACTAAATTTTAAAATTTGGAATTAATGATGAATTTTCTAATCACACATATATTAGTTTGGTAAGACAACAATGAAGGAATTAGAAGAGATAAGTTTAAATTTAACAATAATCACTGAGATTTTTTTTTTCTTCATGATATTAGAATTAATTAGGAACTCACCAGTTAGAACCATATATAAATGATTTTTATAGAATTGGCTGTGATTTTTCAAAACTCTAGAACCTCTACTAAAATTGGTTAAAACTCTTGAAAATTTAATTTGTACTTTAATGTGTGAGTTGAGACTACTTGGTTATTTTTCTATGCAATTGAAATTATTTAAGAGAAATATGGAAGTGAAATGGGGAGAAAATAACTTCTTTATAATTAACTATAAATTTTAATATCTTAATAAAAGAGAGAGTTCATATTAAAACATTATAAACCATCTTAAATTATTGTCTATAATTATTGATGTGTAATTGAACCTAAGTATTATTTTTCTTGTAAAATTGGATGAGGTAGGGATAATTATATTCAGAATGAGATAAACACAATTTTTTTGTGGAATTAATTAGTGATATAATCTTAAAAATATTGCTGATAACATATTGATTGAGACAGAAATGTAGTATTAACAATTTTCTGTCGCATTGTTTAACTTGATTAGTATTTGGTATATTTGAAATATAAGATTTTAGGACTAACTAGAATTTAGAATAAGTCAGCAATCACTGTTGTAGTATTAGTTATAATTTTATTTATAAAAAAAATACATGTTGCTATCCACAACATTTATGAATAATTGAGTTTGGTTAATATTTTTCCCTAAAATCTTGACATGTTATGAGTTGAAATTTCTTGAAGCAATTTCTGTATATTTAGTGGTGAATTTTTACTTTCCAGTGGTATTTACTAATAAATATTGTAAGACAAAAGTGACTTATAAATTTTTTAAAATTTTTATTTTTAATTTATCATAAAATTATAATATTCATAGTTATCATTCTTGATAGATTGTATTAAGAGTAATTAACCAGTAAAATTGATTGGGAATGAGTTTTTATGAATTAGTGATGAATTTTTTAAGTTAGGCTAGTTTTGCTCAAAAATGTTTTATCACTTAAATATCATGAATTGTCAAGTTATTTTTAAATGTAAGTATATGATTATAATTGTTAGCAGTACACTTAGTTTAAGTTAATAACGAAGATATATAATTAGATTAAAAAATTTTATTACAATAAGAAATATGAAATATTTTTTTGAATTATTATGTTATGAAGATATAAGGAATATGAAATTTTTTAAATTGTTTATTTAAGATTGAATCAACGCATCTCTTAAAAAATAACGAAGAATATATATATATTTTAACAATAAAAAAAAATTAATAAAAAAATATTCAGAAGATTCTAATCCTTATATAATTTTGTTTAAATACATCTATGCACATAAATGCATATAACAATATTTATGTCTAACCCCTTATAAAAAAAATACATTAAGAGTGTTGAGCCTTTTTCCTATCTCCAAAAAAATATGTCCCTAATCTTAACTAAACATAATTAAGAATCTCTTCTATCCTTCCATGATGTGTGCTTTCTTGTTGTTTGGGACATAAATAAACTGGAGTTCAACAATTTGTGTTTGCTTCAAATGTATCTGAGAAGGAAGATCAAAAGGAAGGAAAAGTAAAAGAAGAAATGGCTGAAGAGTAGTCAAAGATTGGGAGACCCATTCAATACAAAACAGAAGTGAAGGATATAGATTAGTCATTGTCAGAATTAGATGGTTCTTTGTTCTTTTTCATTTTAGATCTTTATGTATCTAATTATTAACTAGTTGTCTTTCATTACATAATTACTTAACGATTTCTCATGTATGCTTTTATTTGTAGGACAATACTATTTTTAATCAACTATAGTCAGTTGAGTTATTTTATTAGAAAATAAAGAAATATCTGCTTTTGTTATTAGAAATTTGTTAAAGAAAATATATGTACTTCATATATTAGAAAAAAATAGTTAAATTAAGAAGATAACAAATTAACTATCTGGACCTATAAAATACATCTGTCATCTGGAAGAAAGAGAATTTAAACTCTTATTTGGATTGGCTTACAATGATATAAAACTTTGAACCAGAACACTGAGTAGAGAAGATTTAACAGGAAGAAAGAAGATTGGCTTATACTGATCTAAATTCAGAAGATAACAAAATAACTACTTGGGCCTATAAAATACATCTGTCACATAGAAGAAAGAGAATTTAAATTCTTATTTAGATTGGCTTACAATGATCTAAAACTTTGAATCAGAAAACAAGTAGAGAAGATTTAAGAGAATAAAAGAAGAATGATGTCACTTGAAGATAGAAAATTCTTCATTTGCATGATAAAATTAAAAAAAAAAAAATTACGCCTTAGATTTAAAAAAAAAACAAGTTAAAAAACAAAAACTCAATATCATTCTCACAAGGGGTTAATAATATAAAATGAAAATACAAGTAATTTATACTCTAAGTATTTAACAAATTTTTCCATCAATCATTTATCATTTATAGTCAATCATGATATATAATTTAGGGTTTAAGGCCAGTTTTCAGGTCAACCAGTTAATATGATTCATTTCATAACAAAATACACAACTATTTTTTTTTATTGTTATTTCTCATTTTTATCTTTATTATTAACTAAGAGTTTCCAAATATCCAAAAGTATCATTACTAAACTCTTCTCAATATAAGAAATAGCATCTTCAAAATAATTAATAATTTCAGGTTGAATGGTCAAAGTTTAATATAGCTCAAACATAATTATACACAGGGGAGCAAGATATGCAGGTTGTCTTAAAAAAAAATCTGGCTTTTTAATGAGATAATAATGATAATTAGGCTATGAGAGAGAAAGAGAATTGTTTCATTGTGATTCATTGCAAGAACGGCTCTGATAGCGCCTTGGTGCAGCGAGCGGCTTAGGAATATCACAGACAACCCACTCGTGCCTCTACCTCATCACACCGTTCATCACCACCACATAATACCATCCCAGGTGAAGGTGAAGGTGAGGTTCTTCTTCTTCTACCTTCTTCTTCCTCACTTACCATTTCTTGTTTCCTCTAAACCCCATTTTTCTCTCTCACACTAGATCCAACCGCAAGCACCGCACCGCACCCAACCGACGACAACACAATGATCCATCCTTAATCCTACCGTCTCTTACCTCCAAGGTCTTCTATCTTCTCAATTCTTATTCTTCTTCTTCCTTCTTCCATATTCCCTCTTTTATTCCTTCAATCTGTTTTTTCTTCTTTTGATTACTTATATCAAGAAAATTATCGTCTTTTTCTTTTCGTAAACTTGTACTTTCGTAACCCTAATCGGAAACACTTAGACACAACTTCCCTTCATTTCGAGTTTAATTCGAGTAATTTACCATGGGTTCTCCTCACAATTGTGGTCAACCCTCTGTATTGGATCTGGGGTCCTTCGTGTTTGTGATGAAGCTAGGGTTTACGCCCAATTTCGCCTCAAGTTTTGGGGATTTCGTTTCTGATTGTTAATTCCGATACCCTACTCCCCCACTTACCTGGGTTTCTTCGATTTGTGTTAAACTCGAGTCTTTTGGTGGAAAAGTTTTCGCTTTCCTTTTCCTTTGTTGTTTCCCTTTCCCTACAATTGAAATTTGCGATAAAGGAAGCATCTTTCTTGTTTAGTGATTGAAGCTGCGATGGAGGAAGAGAACTCCGATGCAATGAACCTTGATTTGAATCTGGGTCCAGGCCCGGAACCTGAAACTGACCCCATGAGCAATGAAGCTGTGAACTTGGATGATTGGATAGGAGAGCCTCTTCAGAGAATTAGCGAAGCTGTGAGGTTTAGGGCAAGGCAACGATGGCGATGGCGGCATCTTCCGCTACCGCATCCTGAACTTCATGTTCACATCCCAACTGAAGCTGGGCGGCATTTTCATATACCTCCTGAGGCTCACAATATCTCCATGGAATTGAACCAGTTTCTGGTCAATTCTGGAAATGGAACTGCCTTACAGGCTGGAGAAGGCAGTGTGGCGGCGGAGGAGAGAATGGAGGAGGTGCCGAAGGCGTGTGAGAATGTGAATGGTGTTGCGGAGGACGAGGCTTCACAGAAGAAGGACGATGTTGAAAAGGGCAGTGGCACTGACGGGGACTTTTTTGATTGTAACATCTGTTTGGACCTCTCTAGGGATCCTGTTGTGACTTGTTGTGGCCATTTGTTTTGTTGGCCTTGCTTGTACAGGTGGTTGCATGTGCATTCTGATGCAAAAGAGTGTCCAGTTTGTAAGGGAGAGGTGACTCTCAAAAGTGTTACCCCAATATATGGCCGTGGGAACAATGTCAGAAGTCATGAGGAGGATTCTGCTCTTAAGATCCCTTCCAGGCCCCAAGCAAGGAGGGTTGAGAGTCTGAGACAAACCATTCAGAGAAATGCATTTGCACTTCCTGTGGAAGAGATGATTCGGCGGCTCGGGAGTAGAATTGATCTTACTCGCGATTTTGTTCAGCCACATGAAGTGGATGGTGCCCGGGAAACTGCAGAGAGAACTACTTCCTTGCTAAGTAGGTTCTTGACTGCACGAGGGATGCGGAGAGAGCAGAATGTAGGACCGCTCCCAGAGGATGTAATGGCTTTGGCTCAGAATAATGCCAACACTACTGAAGCAGGGGATAACCGAAGTAGGGTGCAATCCCATTTGCTTAGAAGAACACAATCGCATAGAGCAACCCTTTCTACTCTTTCGTCTGCTCTGACTTCTGCTGAAAGGTTAGTTGAGGCTTATTTCCGTAGCAATCCAATTGGTAGGAACCAAGAACAACAACAACCTCCTCCTCCAGTTGATGACAGGGATTCCTTTTCAAGCATTGGTGCTGTCATAAATTCAGAGAGTCAAGTGGACACTGCTGTAGAGATTGATTCCATGGTATCCTTGTCAACATCCTCTTCTAGGAGGCGGAATGATGCTTCAAGATTGTCTGATGTGGATAGTGGAGATTCTCGTGCTCCAAGACGCAGACGTTTGAACTGATAAGAAAGTCTTATAGATGTTCAACTTATTACTATTCTATTATGTACCTCATATGATAATAATTTTCCAACACCTATGTAAGTGCTTCTTGATTTCGCGTTACCTTATATTTATGAAGTTTTCACCGTTTACAAGTTTTGGTAGATTCAAGATGGTTACTGTCATTCCCGGTTTAAGAATTGAGCGGTTGCTAGAGTTTGCTTCCAGGAACTAAATTTCCCTATTAGTCTGCTTCCAGGAACTAAATTTCCCTATAGAATAACGAAGGTACAAGCCAAGGTACCAAGCTAATCTGGCATTTAGGGGCATTCGGAAGAGTTTACATGGAGCTTATTTTAAAAGGGCTATATATGATTTGTCAAAAAGTTTTTATTTTTTTTTTTGTTAAAAAGTTTTTATTTTATTTTTTTCTCAAAAATCTTATTTCAACAAGATTCATAATGAAGTTCATCGAAACAAAAGTCCTTCTATTTTCATTTTGTTCAAGTAGGAGTTCAGCATACAATGAGCTTATCAAATAAGTTGTTATAGCCATCTTCTTTTTTAGCCAAAATGCATTGCTTTTAAAGTTATAATCCAACTCTTTCTATCTGAACATTATTGCACGAGCTTCTGTTTTATTTTTATTGTAGTTGAGTTGTTCTGCTTCTTCTCACCCACAATGGTAAGTTGGTATTTAAAAAAAAAAAAAAAAAAAAAAAAAACTGTACTTCAGCGTTCATGAAATCTTTCTTCACTAGATCATATTCAAGCATGATTTTAGGACCATAAAATCATGACACTATCTTTGTTCATATTATTTTGATTGGGCTGATGTATAATTGTGTATACTATCTATCTATCTTCAGATTCAGTCACCGTTGTTTTAGGGCAAAACCAGTTATAATGCCTGCTTTTATTTTAAATGTTGTCTGGTTCTTGGTTGTATCGCATCTTTTAGTTTTTTTTATGATAGGTTTTAAAAATAAGAGGATATTATTTAAAATTACATAATCTATTATTTTAAAAAATACTTAACCAAAGAATACTTAACTCAGTTGCAGAGTTTTCCAACTCAATCACAGCTACCTAGTTTCATACACATAGCATAAAAGTACCGCGTACGGAATCTCCGTGGTTTATACTTTCAAATCCTAAAACTACGCCCTTCTAATTAGCAGAATCTTAAATGAAATTCACATTTTTGTAGTGCTACAACTTTAGCTGTCTGGATTGTCTGGATTTCATAGATGACCTTGAAAATTTTACAAGTGTTTGGTTTGGAATATTTTATTTTATTTTTTTGTCAATAATTCACACTTTTCCGTCATTTTTGTTCAGTTTTGATATTAGTACAAGACTGCTACCAAATTGCACTTTTCACTATTTTAGTATAATTATTTAAAAATAGAAAATAAAGAATAACGTGAATTAGTGTGAAAATAAATAAATGTGTTCTCAAATGAAATATTTGCATAGTTCACCGTAAGTATCCTTTCATATATGTCTAAATTTGAGGTTGGAAGAATGCATGTCCCCTTGTACTAGATGTTGATGAAGATATTTTATTTTGAGACATATTTGGTGAATGTCAATTCAGGCCTCTTGGTATCCTTGTTGATGATGCAGGTTGTGGTTCTTGGAAGTTTTTGTGGAGAATTATTATTGTTGTAGATATATAAAAGCAAATAGGTAGTATTAATTTAGTGGTCCAAGTCCAAGAATACCTATTGTGTTGAAGCATCTTGTGCTGCGTGAATCTTAGTTTGCCTAGTTTTCCCGGTTACTTTTAGTGCTAAGGTTTATGCACACGGTTTCATAGATGAATGACACCGTGATAGTGGTGTAAATTAATCATTAGATTTATATATTTTTAAACTTAGAACAATTTTTTTTCTTTATTTTTTTTTTCTTTAGCTGATGAAAGGAATGTAAGTAATCAGAGGAAAAGTGTGAGTGATTGAGGGCTACCACGAGGGAGGAATAAATAGAAGGAAACATGCGAGGAAGACACATAATTCAAAAAAAAAAATAAAAAAAATCACCCGCTTGATTTTAAAGTGAATGTGCATTTACATTGGGTTTAGATCTACTCATTTATTTTTGTGTTTTGATCCATAATTTACTGCAGAAGCATGTATAAACATTTGAAGGATGAATTGCTTTACATAAAAGTTTAATATTTTGCAGTAGGTTTTGTATAAGGATTATATTATCTTTTGAAAGTTTATTTAGTAGTTTTGGTTTAGTAATTTGAAACTGTATTATTTTGGTTATATATAAAGTTGGATTCTGTAGATGATATATAGAATTACTTGTATTAGTTAAGTGGTGGTAAAGTTAGTTTAAGTTTATGTACAAATCTCAATTTTTTGCTCATTTATAAAAAGATTGAAACACCTTTTTATACTTTTCATTTATATTATTGTTTTAACTGATAAAAGAGATTGTAAAAATAGAAAAGGAAATAGGTAATGATGAATTACTCCTCAAGTTTAGATATATATATATATATATATATATATATATATATATATATATATATATATATATATATATATATATATATATATATATATAACGTCGTTTCTAAATATTAGGATAAAGATTAGCCGTTAAAGTGGTAATTCTTATGGTAATTGATGGCTGGGTCCAAAGGGTGGTGATTATGGTAAAATATGTCTATTGAAGTGATAAGAACTTGAACTATAATCAGTAAATTTTATTAAAATAAATCATTTTATTTAGCTCTGTATTATGGAACATAAAATAATTTTGACAATTAATAAAAATGATGGTCCAAAAGAGACATAATAATTTCTCTGAGACGAGGATTTTAAACAAAAGACCTCTTTATGCTCAAGCACAAGTATGAAGACTCCAACACAGGTACTTTGCTTTAAGCCAAAACTATTAACTTTATAAGCCCACTAATTCACTATCAAGATCATGTTTTGTTATGCATATAGCAAAATCGTGTTTAGAAGGTGTATAAAAATTAGGTTAAGTTTCGTATTGCGGATCGTCAATTTTTTATTTAACCAATGAAATGTAAACCCTAAAACACAATGGAATCTGGATTTTTTTTTTAATTAAATAAGTTTTATTAACTTTAAAAAAGGAAATATCTATAGGATTATGAAGGAGTTTTTACAGCCACCGGGGAGAAAAAAGGATTAGCGGTACCAAGTACATAAATGTGAAAGATAATAAAAGAATCTGAATTTTGATGAACCTAAGTACAAAAAGAAGAACAAAAAACATGTAAAAAGAGAACCACCTTGAAGCTTGTTTTTAGGATTCGTTGTCTCCTTGTCTTGTACATTTGGGTTCTTGTTCTTCGTTGGCATATAAATAGTAAGAATTACTGTGTCATTAATTTTAAGACTAATGTAAGAAACTATTATATGATCTTAAATTTAAATTCACAGTTCTATGTCCCTGAGAATCAAACGGACAAAAGTAAACGTAATCTGTCTATTTCGGCGAAATTAGGATCCACAAAACTCAGGCCCGTTCTATTGTTTTTACAACCTGTAAAGTTGGTAATCCCTTCTCAACGTTTCTCATTGTTCTTTACTGATTTGTTTAGTTGATTTTTTTCTCACAATTGTTAGTAATTTGTTTTTATTATCCTGCCTTTTTCCCACAATTATTAAAATGCTAGCGAATAATATTATATTAAGTTAAAAATATATTTTTTCAACTAATATATAGGACTTCCATTCATATAAATTGTTCGAAAATGAGAGCTGTTATCAATACATAGTTTTATTAGTGCATAATTTTCAAATAGCAGTCATATTTAATTTGTTTAACAATATTATTTTTCATGTTTTGAATTTTGTTTTTGTAGTGCATCGCACATGTTACCTAAAAATGAAACAAACAACATTCCCTCAGTACTAATTCACAATCACATTAAATGCTTAACAATCACGGTTTAAGTTTTCCTAAACAAAAAAATATATAAAATAAGACTTACATTAAGAAGCACAGTGAACGAGTTGATTTCAATACTTTGATTATAATAAATAAAATGTAATTGAATTTAGATTTACAATAGGAATTGGAGGCTAAAAAGGAGATGAAGATGCAAAAGAAGAATAATTTACAATGACAAACAAAAACCACCCTTGTATTCTCTTCTCCTCACCAATTTATGTCATCCATCCATATCAACAAATTTATTGCAGCACATCTCTTAATCGTGTATATATCTCAGTTCACTTAATATTATGAACCTTTATATAAAAGCATTTTCTGTATATGGTTTCCTTCTATGCATGTGAACAAAAATGTATTGCATATGTTACTTAACTCAATAAATTTGGTAGTTTATTTGTTACCTAAGTTTTCTTCTGCTCATGCTGATTCCGATACTCTCTCATTAGAAGTTCAGCATAGAGAATCTCATTCCATATATCAGGAACACCAGGAAGGCACCAGTGGCTGCAATCTTGGTATCTCAATGGTGATTTTCTTTCCTCAGGAGTTAGATTTTGCTTCCTGTATATGGAGGGATGACCATCCTTTCGGAAATCTGTCATTCTAGTCACGTTTTGGTACGTCACACGGGTTTTCATATTCCTTAGCACCTTCTCCAAAACAATCATCTTATCTGGATACTCAGTTAGGTACTTCTCGTTGTCAATTGGATCAGTTTCACTATCACATTGTCCACCTGAATTCCACTGTCCACCACTGCAGTTTCACAAGTTTCTAGTTATGAGTAAGTCTTCTAGCACCAAAATCATATGGGGTTGCTCAATAAATGCATTCTCTACTTGCAAGTAATGAACTTGAACTATATGATGAGACCAAAATAAGTAAAGTAAATTACTTTATTTTACCTGAAATGGGAAGCAGAATAGCCTCTGAAGAAGACCGTGGTCTTGGATGGATTAATGTTGGCATCGACCCATCTGCTCCAAGTTGTTAAAGCTCTTCGGAATGCCTCAAGAACGTTTAACTCCGAATACACATGGCTACCTTCTTGGTAATAGTCCTGCCTGAAAATTGTCAGGGTCAATTTTAGTCCACCTTCATAACAAGGATTCCTCTAATCTTGGATCTTATGAACCAGTCATGAATAAGAATACAAGTGGAAAATGAAACAGTTAATAATTAATGAAAGGAAAACTGAGTGACATATCATACCCTTTAGAGGTTTTATCATGAGTCCACCAGTGGCCAGTGTTGAAGATGATGATATCTGCATCCTTATATTGAGACGAAGATTGACCAACTAAATCTAGACGAAGTGTTTCCTTTTTTGTCCCATTCTTATCAGCCATTTCCCCTTCTTGAACCAAAAATGGAGACACAAAAAGCTCCACAGAGAAGTGATAATCCTAATCATACCAAACCAGTTCTGTTAGGCAAAGAATAACAAATCAACACAAACACGGAAAGGTAAAACACAAGAGGGTTCAATGCTCACTTTGAATATAAATGAATAAGAGGCTTCGCCTCTGAAATGAACTCTTCCATTTGCTTCATAAACATTTTTTTTATCCTTCACAGCACTCTTCAATATGCAAATCAGAGACTCCCACATGTTCCTATTGAGCGAATCGCCAACAAAAGCAAGTCTCTTTCCTCTCAACAATTCCAGCATTCGATGCGCATTCAACCTATGACCAATTCAACCAAATTGGGAGCCCCAAAAAGAAACAACCAATGGATCAATTCTAGTACAACACAAAACAGCGATTTCCCATTAACCAAACAAAACACCAAAAGGAAGCAGACAAATGTTGTCAATTTTGGACTAACAAAAACATCCATCAAAATAAAATACTTTACCACCTAAAACTAAAAACAACAAATTCAATATTTTCCAATACCTTGGGAGGCTGCAACCCTTAGGCTTCCACTTATATGTTTGATATTCCTTGTCGGGCCTTCCATTCCTAATACAATTGAACTGTTCATCTATCAAAGAGCAAGAACCTGGCTTATAGAGAGGATAAGAACCATCCTTAACCCACTTTCCATCAAAAAAATCACACTTCATGAGAGTCTCCACCGATTCATCGTTCCCTTTTGCGTGATTCTTCCCATTACTCTGTTTCCTAGCCAGAGAAGCCGTGTAATTATCATTCGAGGCAACACCCTTCACTGAATCGGCCTTCACAGAAGAATTAGAACTTGAGTTCTGATGTGGAACTTTCTGGGCAGGGAAACTCACTGAAACATTGGTTGCAGGTGTTGCAGGTGCAGTAGCATTTGTAGTTTGATTTGCGGTTATATCTTTAACTTCAGCAGAGCTAAAAGTATGATTTTTTACAACCCCAGATGTTTCCTTAGGGGCAAGGGGTGGTGGTGACTTCACCTCCGAACTGGGAACGTGAGAATTCGTGGTCTGGTTTGTGGGTGGGAAAGGAACTGCATCTTGGGATGAAACAACCGAGGTTTGTGTTCGGTTTACAAAGGAGGTTGCTTTGAGTGTTTGAGTTTCTGAGGTGGTGTTGAGAAGAGGAGAAGGAGAAGGGGCACTAATATTTGCAGATCTAGAAGTGTCAGTGTTGTTGTGCAGTGGATCAGTGGAATTGGAGGGTGAAGAAGTGTTTGGGAAAAGGAGTGAGAAAATGGAAGGGATTTGAGGCTTGTAGGAACCATCAGGGGATGATGTGGAAGAGAATATGTTGGTGAACCAGGGAGAGGAAGCGTTTGGGGAAGGGGAAAAGGCCAAGAAAACAGTGAAAGCCACGAAGGCAATTATGAGAGCGTATGCAAAAGCCACAGTTTTTCTGGTTTTGAGAAGGGATGAGAGGGTCTTGAGGTCTGTGGAGAGGTTGGCGCCACCGATAGGAATGTACTTGGTGGCATCAGCCATGGAGATTGGAGGGTTGTGTCTGTCTCCCTATTTTTTTTTGTGGAAGAAGATGAAGTGGTGAGAGAAAGGAAAAGTAAAGTTGTTGCTTCCAGTGGCATACAGTTGCAGCCTTCAGGGGTGTTGAGACATGAAGATGAAGAGTATGTGTGAGTGTGAAAGTAAAGAGTGCATAGCAATATGGGTGGGGTAGTTGAGTTATGTTTGGCCAATCACTACAGCAAAATCTAGAAAGTGTGGCGTGAGAATAGCAGAGCTACACTTTGTAGTGTTAAGTGCAGAAAGAGAAAGAGAGAGTAAATGGTAATTAGTGTAGAGAGAAAGAAAAAAGTAATCAAAGGAAGAAATAGAGAGACAGGGAAGAAACTTCCTTTTATTTGATCCCTTGCCAAAATTATGATGGATGAATGAAAATAGGAGTTTGCAAAGGCACTGTAAATACAATTTACACTTACAGTAACTCTAACATTTTGTCTAGAGCAAAAAGTAACATGAAATGGCAGACAATTTCAAAATAATTAATATTGTCTTAAAAATTTCCAAAATCCTTTCTTTCAAAATATTTTATGCAGAAGTATATCACATGTATACAAGATATATTCAGAGTTTCCAGCATGGTTAATTAGAGAAATTAAGTAGGATAAGAGGATTAAACTTTTGCCAAAATATGATTAGCATATATGGATACTTAGAAAGATAAAATTCCATTATGATACGAGTCAAAACATTAAAACAAATAATTTGATATTGATTACCTTTATTATAAGGATTATATTGTTAAATTGAGCATAGGAAAATCTTTCCATGTAGTCATTTTCTTTCAAATATCTCACATCTTCAAGAAGGCAGCAGATGTTCAATACTCATAACAGAAAGATATGGTATCATTTTTCAAATATAGCATTTATCTTTTATAGATGTAAATGATGTTATATATATAAGTTTTGAATTCGAGATTTTTTATTAATTTTATGTAATTTATGTCAATTAATTTATGTTTATACTAATAAAAAATGTTTATAACTATTTGTAGTTTTTATTTTTTAAATAATTTTATTTAAAATATATTTTGAATCATTTAGTATATATATATATATATATATATATATATATATTTTATATATATAAAATATATATATATATATATATATATATATATATATATATATATATGTATATATATATATATATATATATATATGTATATTTAAGTAGAAATTATGTATATTTAAATAGAAAGGTGAATGAAGATGAGGGAGAGAGATGCTCCCATACAAGAAAATAGAGAAATTGAAGTTTGATATAAAAGTGTTTTACCTCTTAATATATATTAAAATTCATGTTTTTATAATTGACATGAATGGAAAGCAATGAGAGAGAAGTAGTGAGTAATTTAAGATGCTGCAGTGTCTCTCTCCTCAAGTTTTCACCTGGTAATGTTTTCAACACCCAAACAAAATGAATCAAGAAGAGATGCAGACCTTGTTGGCAGTTCAGAAAAAAGCATGGAATCCCATCAATATTATAAAATAAATCATTTAAAGAAAGACAGATAGAAAGAATCAGTTAATAACAGTCTCATGAATTACAATTACAATGTAACGGAAAATGATTGATCAAATGATTCATAGTATATGTTCCTGTTTAGGAAATTTCTGAAATCAATTTTTCTCATGGTAAAAATAAGATCTAACAAAATTTGTGAAAGCATATTACACTCTGTTTATAACTTATTACATCTAAATTAATTTTATTTAATTAAAAAGAAAGGAACCTTAAATATATATGTGATAGAGTTAAATTATATAATAATTTTGGACTTATTTTTTAATGAAATTATTTTTTTTAGTTTAAAATTTGTTAAATTTTATGTTTTTATTTTAACTTGTTTCTTATTATAAATAATTAGTTACTTGAGTTTTTAATTAAATTTTACTTTAAATTTCATTGATTTTGTCAAATATATAAATAGGAGACAATTGAATTAGGTTAAGAAAAGCATGATTAGAGTTCATAAAGAAAGAGATGATGGATAAAATTGAACCCATCAACTCAAGAACAAGGAAGCACAGATCGACACAGATAACAACATAGAATAGACTTTAGAACCAATAACAAAATCCAATGACACCAAGCACACAACTCACGTGTGTCGTGCACAAGCGTTGAAATTTTGAATTCTATTTAAAAGATTCTCTGGATTAAGGTTAAATACTTCTATTAGGGGACGACATTAAAAACTTTCACATTGGGAGTTAGAAACAATTATAGCCTTGAGATGACAACCAGGGTTTGGAGGGTTTTCTTTTTCCCTTATTTCTATATCTATCTTCCTCCATTGCTCATTCTTCTCATCTTATTCAGTTAGATTTAACTTTTGAATTCTCATGTAATCAATAGTATGTTTATCTATCTCTTATCATATATGTTTTGCTTTTCTTTTAGTATATTAATATTTTAATTATGTGCTTATGCTTGTTGTGATTGATTTTTAAAAGTATTGGAAAATATCTCTTAGTTCTATATCTAAATTAATTTATCGGATGAAAACTCTTGTCTAGGAATGGAGCATGATTCATTTATTATTATTTAAATCCTTGTGCGAATGCAAGATTTCATCTATATAATTGATTAAGGAATTGACGATTAAAAGATAATATCAAGTTTGTCTAATAGAGAATCAGGTTTGAGTAATTTTGTAAGTTGAGATTGACATTTTTTGAAAAAAAGATAAGTATTTTCATACATGACGAGAGTGAGGTTTGTTTAATCTTAAAAATTACATTTCATCTCTTTTCCATTCTCTTTCCACATTCTAAGTGCTAACTAAAAATATAAAAATATATTTTCATTGTTTTAATTTTATTTGCTGAAAAAAAATTAAAACTTTGAAAGATTATATTATAATTTTGTTATAATTGTATTTATTATCATGTATTATATTTATTAATGTTACTATTGAGTATTAACAAGTTTTCATGTATAACTTTTTAGCTTCATTACATTTCACATGATGGTTAACATTACTAAACCCCACCTATCTTGAGTGTGTATGTGTATGTTAACATGTAGTTTCAATAAATTAGAAATTTCTTTAAGTCTTTAATGCAACCTGTTATTATATTGATGGATCTTTAGAAGAAGAATTTATTGTAAAGATTTAACAAAGAAGCTAAAATATAAAAATTGCTTTTAATATAAAATTTTATAGATGATAGGTTTGTGTGTGTTTTTTTAAATAATTATCAACTTTCCAATTTTTAGTTAATGTGAGATTTAGATTCATATTTAAATTTTAAAAAATTTATTATTTACCTTTTGTCAAGAAATTAAATTTTTGATACCATTGGATCTTTTAACAAGATTCATACAGAATAATCAGTAACCAAAGTTGAGGAATTGAAACCACCTCCAACTAAAATTTTTAAAACAATAAGTTTGTCCGTCTTTTTTATATGGAAATTAACTTTTTATTTTTACTCAGTATAATATTTATACTTACATCTAAATTCTCAAACATATATTTTAATAAAATAAAAATGATAATTACTTTGTTTTTGACATTAAAACTATTGGTATTAATTATTGTGCTGTCTCAACTCTCTTTGTTATGAGATGTTATAATAAAGAAAAGGAATGGAGTTCATAATAATAAACTATCATTAGGTTATAGGGCTAATAAGGGATATATAATGAGAAGAGTTTATATGAATCTTGTAATTTTCCATCTTCCATTAATGGGACGCCAAGAAAAAGGTAGGAAAATGTAATTTTTTAAATTGTTTCACGTATTATTATTATTATTTTTCTTACAAATTCTTTAAAATTATTTTGAAATAATATTTAATGTGATTTTGGGTAGAACATTTTATAATTTGTTTGTATTGATGGTAGGTTTATAATTTATTTCTTTATTCACAAAAGTTCAATCTATGTGACTAACAAATAACATCGTTTAGATATAATTATCCAAAATAAAAAAATATCTTAAATCTAATAATTTACTTGTAATATTATCTAAATAGACTTGAGTTAAAAAACATATCATTTAGTGGGTGAAAAAGAAGAGTTTATTATGGTATATTCAACCTTCAATATATCTTATACCTTCTTTTTTAATAGATTAAAGTGTGAGAACAAACTACAAAGTGAACATTTTTAAATTTAAATAACTTTTATATTAGATAAAAATTTATACTGAATTTTATAATAACTTAGCTTATTATAATAATAAAAAAACCAAACAACAATCACATTACTTCTAAATTAATTTCAACCAAGTTCAAAATAAAGTTTTTTTTTCCATTTTAGTTTAATTTTCAATTTATTATGTAAATGCTCATCTAATAGCACAATTTATGTTTAGATTCAGATCTTATATTCTATATAAAATTCATATTAAATAACAAATAAATGTATATAGAACACATTCTTATTAATTTCACTTGTAAACCCATCTAATCATGACATCTTTAGTTGAAGTTATTATATCATGAAAATTTTAGAGGATGTTTTGATTATAATAAATTGGAAACACTTTTCAACATAAACTCAAAGTAAAAATAAGTAAATTTGAACAAGTATTATAAGACATTAGTCAAGGTATTTGGTAGAATTTTATACATTTTTTCTAGGCATTCTTTAAAGTTTTACTATGATTAAATTCACTAGAAAAATTAGTTTTACTTAAATAACTAAATAAAACATTATGGTAAAGAGAAATCAAATGGTTAATGAACTGTAACCACTAAAATAAGTTTAAAAACACAAACTAAATTGTTTTAGTAAATTTTAATAACAAAGTCTTACTAAGGATAACTTATACAAAATAATTATATAAGTCTAGTTAGATAAAGTTAGTTTATATAAGGAAAACTGGCAAAAACATTTAACAGGTACAATTTTTTTTGTTTTTTATTAAAGTGGTGCAAAATTTATTTTTTTTACTAAAATAAGTAAATCATGTTATGAAGACACGATTTTTTCACTTGAAGTCATGTCAACATGATACAACTTTAGTATAAAAAAAATAAACTGAAGTCGTGACAACGTGACACGACTTTAATTTAATTTTTTTATTTTATATTTATTTAAAGTTGTGCCACGATAACACAGATTTTTTTTATTTAAAATTGTGACTCTATAATATGACTTACCTATTTTTGTAAAGAAAAGAAAAAAAAATTACACCCTTTCAGTAAAAACGGAAGAAAATTACACCTCTATGGTGCTAAACTCTACACATATTTTATCAACTGCTGTTTAGACAAAATTAATTAAATTTTTAGGTAGAAAGTGAAATATTTAAAAGGGGGCTATTTTGGCAAAATGTCAATAGTCTGGTTAAAAGGTCAATTCAATTAGCTCTAAACTAAATTAATTAAAAAAATTAGAGATTTAAAAATTTAACTACAACAAGATAACAATATATTTCAATAGCATACAAAACTAACTTTCATTGACAAATATTAAGATTTTCAGGGGAGTTTCTTTGGAATCAATAGTATGCAGAATGAATTGCAGTGTATATTGCAGAATGTGTTGGGCTTTGTGGAGGCTTGATTTGAGTTAGGCCCAATTAGACAGTAACCCTAGTTTCTCCCTATAAATACACAACTTGTATTTGTAATCTTTAGCAATCACAAGTGAATAAAATTCTTCCTGTTGCACGTGGATTAGGGAAACCGAACCACGTTAAATCTTGTGTGTTGCCCGTGTTCCGTTTTTTCTTCTATTCCTTGCAGATTATTTGTGTGTGTTGTTTGTTTAAGACTCATCAATTGGTATCAAGAGCTGGGTTCAACACGAGAACACAAATTGCAAGCAGAGCCACACAGCAGCAGAACCACCGCCGCTGCCGCCGCTGCAAATCTGAGTGCGCTGCAGAACCGCCGCCGCTGCAGAACCGCCGCCGCT